>Ga0182027_10000671_pt1 | contig 58593 bp, 57 predicted proteins | sample 712E1DmetaG_FD_121300 | JGI IMG/M metagenome (GOLD analysis project Ga0182027, IMG submission 121300) | Permafrost microbial communities from Stordalen Mire, Sweden - 712E1D metaG (Illumina Assembly) | ecosystem: Environmental > Terrestrial > Soil > Wetlands > Permafrost | place: Sweden...
AAAATCTTAAGTATCTTATTGTTTTTCATGTTCTTGTATCTTAAAATGATTTTGTATTATGATTATTGATTAAGATTTAACGGTATGCCTTTATAAAAATCGAGAACCTTGGTTTTAAAGATATAATCATACTTTGCCTGAGACATGTCAGATTGAGCGTTTAAAAGTTGTGTCTTAGCGACATTGTAATCAACAGGAGTAACCATTCCTACGTCGAACTTTTGTTGTGTATATCTGAAAGCTTCCTCACTGGAGGTGACAGCTCTCATGCTTGCATTGTACTTTTTCAAGGCTGCAGTAGCATCTGTATAAGCCTGCTGAATATTCTTGTAGAGTTGTTTTCTTGTTCCTTCAAGCGTATAACGGCTGCTTTCAATGCCAAGTTTTGAATTCGAAATATTCTTGTTAACCTGCCATCCATTAAGAATTGGAATAGCCAATGTGAAGCCGAGTCCATAATTTTTATTGTCACTAATCTGCTTTGAAAGGGGAACAGTTGGCCCATAAATAGGTTGTTGGGTATTTATATCATATCCTAATATTTCCTGCGTGGTACTTACATAAGCCGTATTATACGAATAATTCATTGAGAGACGTGGGCTTCTGCCTCCCTTTGCAGTTTTAAGAGCATATTCACTTGCAGTTAAACTATATTGAGAACTTTTTACCTCTGGCCTCGTAGTTTCTGCAAGAGCAAAGATTTCTGCAATATTCCCTGAAATGACCGAATTTGTGTCAACGCCTATCTGTGGGACTACGACTTCAAAACCAGCCGGGGTCTGAAGTTCAAGTAATTGAGTTATATTAAGATATGAAAGTTCAAGCTGGTTTTGCATAGTTATCAGTTGTACCTCTTCCTGTGCAGCTTGTGACTGGATCTGCAGTAAGGTGCCCCGGGCAGCGCTTCCTGCGTCGACAAGTCTTTTTGTCTTTTCAATCTGCTGGTTTGTAATCTGAAATTGATTGTTGGTAGAAGCGACCAGTTCTTTATTCAGGAGAATTTGAAGGTAATCCAACGCCACATTCAGTGCAATATTATCCTTGATGCTCTGAAGATCCTGTTGACTTGCAAACAACTGATACTGGTCTTTTTTAATGGCATTGGCATTTTGCAAACCGCTAAAAAGATTAAGACTTCCTCCAACATATAGTTGGTCCGTAACTCCATTCTTATTAGAGGCCTGGAATTGTTGCTGGTTAAAAGTACGTTTGAAGGAAAAATTGTTGGTTGCCTGGCCGTTAATAGTTGGCAAAAGATTAAGCTTAGCCAGATCAAGAGAGTTTTGTTGACCTTTTGTCACTATAACCTGCTGTTTAATCTGAATGTTATTATCAATTGCATATCTTATACATTCTTCCAGAGACCACACTTTTTGCTGTGAAAAGATAAATCCCTGTGAAGAAAGAAGGCAGGTAAATATTAATATTAAGATTTTTTTCATATTTATTTATTTGGTTTTTGAGGATAACCTTTATTGAACAAGGTTAGTTCCAGATTATTTAATGTAATAATGATTTAATTGCATTTGATAAATATCAGTACAGAAATCATTTAAAAATAAGTTTACGAAGATAAATAATATCTCAGAGAGAATAAATTTTTTTTTTCAAAAGTGTGAATTAAAGAGGATGACTCGATTTAATAATAAACATAAGTAGTTGATTTTCATCGTTTACCCCATCCCCAAGAGGAGCAAATAAAATCAATATACTCCTTGATAATTTGTTTCATGCGGGTTTTAAATTTAATTATATTTGTAACGACTATGGATATTATTTTATCCTAATAAATACTTAATTATATGACTAATAAGGAATTAAAGCTGGAACCAGGAGTGATTTTCGGAGATGATGTGAAGTCACTTTTTGACTATGCAAACAGGAATAACTTTGCTATTCCAGCTGTAAATGTCGTTGGAACCAATTCTGTAAATGCTGTTTTAGAAACTGCAAAGGCTGTGAATTCTCCTGTCATTATCCAGTTTTCAAACGGTGGAGCACATTTTTTTGGTGGACAGGGTTTGCCCAAGGAAAATCAGGTTGGGGCAATAGCCGGAGGCATTTCCGGGGCTCTTCATGTTCATAATGTTGCAGATTATTATGGTATTCCGGTAATTCTTCATACTGATCACGCGGCACGCAAACTTCTTCCATGGATTGATGCGTTGCTCGATGCAGGTGAAGAATTTTATGAAACTAACGGTAAACCACTTTTCAGTTCACATATGCTTGATCTTTCTGAAGAACCATTGAAAGAAAACATAGCAACCTGCAAAAAATATCTCGAGAGAATGAGCAAAATAGAAATGACTCTTGAGATTGAGCTTGGTGTTACCGGTGGAGAGGAAGACGGAGTAGATCATTCGGGTGTTAACAGCTCCCGATTATATACACAGCCGGAAGACGTTGCTTTTGCCTATGAAGAGCTTTTAAAAGTAAGCAATATGTTCACAATTGCTGCATCGTTTGGTAATGTTCACGGTGTCTATAAACCGGGGAATGTAGAGCTCAAGCCGATTATTCTGAAGAATTCCCAGGATTATATCATCAAAAAATTTAAAACAGGTCCAAATCCCGTTAACTTCGTATTTCATGGAGGATCAGGATCAGAGAAACATCTCATTACGGAAGCTATTAAATACGGCGCTGTAAAAATGAACCTTGACACCGACATGCAATGGGCTTTCTGGGATGGGATAAATAAATACTCAAAAGAAAAACATGGATATCTTCAGAGTCAAATCGGCAATCCTGAAGGCGAGGACAAACCCAATAAAAAATATTACGATCCAAGAGTATGGCTCAGGAAGGGAGAAGAGACCTTTATTGCAAGACTGAAAGAAGCATTTGCTGATCTGAATGCAATGAACCGCTGCTAAACCCCTCTGTCCCATCCGCCGGCTGGCGGACGGGACATCTGCCCCGAGTGTGAGACATTCAATTTTTAAGGAAGACCGTTTAAGGCGTACGAATCGTCTTTCCCTTATGCTCAATAACAGGGAAATAAGAGCACTGGGCATATATTGTAACCGATACCGGGTAAAAAATAAATCTGAATTTCTCAGGGAGACAATTATGAAAGCCATTCTGATAAGATTCGAAGAAGAGCATCCGACATTATGGGAAGAGAATGAACCAACGCTTTTTAATCAGAATGTAACGCAATAACATTTGGATAATACCCGCCTTTTTCTAATTTTACAGATTCCGGATTAAAATGATTAATGGAATGGATAATAAATTTGTCATTCCAACGTATATTTGTATGGAGAACAGGTGATTATCTCCTGATATTTTTTAAAGATGTACCCTGATAGTTTTAAAAATAATCCTACAAAGAGAACGCCCTGGATAATTCTGGAACCAGAGAGGATCTTTATTATGGGAAGATCGATACCGGAAAATCCCAACGATTTCTACCGGCCTGTTCAGGAATGGATATCAAGGTATGCTCAGAATCATACAGAGAAATCAAAAATTGAACTGGGGTTTGAATATATTAACACCAGTTCTATAAAGTGGATTTTTACCATATTGAGAGAGCTGTCGGAAATGAAGGAGATTGTCAGGAATGCCAGTGTTACCTGGTATTATGAACATGGTGATGAAGATATGTGTGAATTGGGTTTTATTCTCCGGTCGCTGGTTGAATGCCCTTTTATTGTTGTTGAGGTGGATGAGATGAACAGGGCCAGGTATGAAAAGATATTATCAAAACCCACCTGATCTCTGCTGGCAACAAGTTTATCAAATTCGCCTGTTGATGATCACTTTTCAAAAATATTTCTAATTTTGCAGCTCATTTTGTTGAACATTGACCCATGGTGTAATTGGCAACACGTCGGATTTTGGTTCCGCAGAGTCCTGGTTCGAGCCCAGGTGGGTCAACAAAACATCGCTGATAAAGCCTTGATACACAATAGGATCAAGGTTTTGGGTTTTTTACTAATGAAACTATGCTGGTACATTTTTGAGGATAAAGCTATTTAGTTATCGTGTCCCGGCTCCCTTTATTGTCCTCAATCATAAAGCTATCAGGATATCCCAAAGCCGCAAGTTTAGGGTAATATTTAAAAATCTCTTCCCTCGTTTTGAATCCGGTAACAAATACAATATAGTATTCCCATTCCCTGACGATCTCAACCGGAAGATTTAGTTTATTTGTGATTCTTCTTTGTGCACGTAACGCCTCTGATCTTATATGGAATACCCCAACCTGCAGATTAATAGTTGGTTTGGCCAAGACAGGTTTCTCTTCTGCAATAACAGGTAAATTGATTTTATTCTTAACTGCTTTTAGAGAGGTATCAGTCTGCACAACAACCTGAGATTTAATATCTTCTTTCTTCTTAACCCGGAATATCCATAAATTTTTAATTCCAAGCAGACCAAGTGTTGGAAGGAGTTTTTCCATATCCTCAAGACTTGTAAACCCTATTATCCGCACCTTAAAATATCCATCTGAAGTATCTATAATCACAGTTTTGTTAAGCAAATCCGAAAGCCTCTGTCTCAATGACAAAGCATTTGATTCACGTAGGAATGCACCGACCTGAATCACCATATCCGGACTGAAAGCCTGCACAGGTTTTTCAGTGACAGGTTCTTTTGCCTTTGAAATAGTATCCTGCATTTCAAAAACATTCGAATGCAATTTAAATTTCAGTGGACTTAAAATACTCCAGGTCTGCTCATCAGGAATATCTTCTAAGTTTATTGAATGGGAATTTTCATTGATAATAATCCCTTGTCGAACAGTCGAAGATGAATCAGCCCAGCTACATGAAATGACACCTCTAAAAACTAAAATTATCAGAAAACTCAGGTAACGGTTATTCATGTATGACTCGTCAGGTGATGTTTCTTAAATTATTTATACCAAATTTATACTATTTTCAGCAACAGGCAGTTATATTTAGCATGAATATTTTACGGATCTGTAAATTTTCTGTGGTGCAACATTTAAACTGGATTCATTACATGGAAGAACATCATTAGTGATCACCAGTTGATATCCCTAAAACAACGCGGACAATTGTTATTGTGATTAATTGGCTCCTGAAGATGTATTATTCAGAAAATTATTATCATCTTCTTCTTTGCTCTTACTGAATTCCATTTTACCAAATTTATAAGTAAAACTGATCCCAAAAGACCTCAATGGCATCTGTCGGATACTGGTCGATGAATAGCTTTCTGCAGAAATGGTAGATAATTGTCTTACATATTTGTTAAAAGGATTTGTTGCAGTAAATCCAAAGCTTGCTTTTTTATCCCAGAACAATTTTCTTAAAGCAAAAGTGTAAATGAAGAACTGTGGAGTCTTACCCTGTATATTTTGTACCGGCGAACTATAGAAACCAAATAGCTCAAATACCAGATCTTTATTCAATTGATAAGTTGCGTTCATATTGAACCTGACCCTGATTCCTGATGATTGGTCGCCGATGCCTATACTGCTAACTGTATAACGATGAGTAACCATAAGATTGCCACGCAAATTTAATTTGGTAGTAATAGGATAGGAACCTGAAACACTTATACCTGTATTGTATTCTTCTCCTATGTTTTGTCTGTTGGTAACCGATACATTAGTATAAGTTGAATCACCTATCAGGTAAGTGGGGTAAAAAGTGGTAACCTGTTTAACATCGTGAGTGTTAATACGTTCAATTAATGATATATAAATATTCCCTCCCTTTTTAAACGTATTGCTGTAGCCTAATTCAAAATTATTTCCAATTTCGGGTTTCAATAATGTATTTCCAGTTGTAATGTTATAAGGATCACTCAGATTAATAAAGGGATTTAATTCTCTGTATTCCGGGCGTTCGATGCGTTTGCTGTACGCCAGTTTTAATGATTGGGTCTTATTGAAATCATGAGATAAAACAACAGAAGGTACCAAAGTACCATATGATGGAATAGAAGTATTGGGGGAATCAATACTGACATCGGTGTATTCATATCTTGCTCCCGCTTTAAGATTCAGCCAATTAAATAATTTGAAGTCGCTGGAAAGATATCCTGCAAAAATCTTCATCTTATAATTCATGTGATATGATTGTAATGCATCACTTACATATTGATCAATAGAAGGGTCGAAAACACTGACATTGGCTATGCTCGTAATATTTTCGTTACTCATCTTTGCGCCTGTCTCTATTAAGAAGTTTTTATTCACAGGTTGTGCATAGTCAATTGATAAGTTCAGTTCATTATCTGTTCCAGGGTTAGTGCTTGATGATCCTGAGAAGGGAATCGCTTGTCCTTCATATGATTGTGACTGAATATAATTACTGTAAGGTTTTCCATTGCTTGCATTATATGCTATATCCAACTCCTGTCCTTCATTTTTAAATTTCTTTTTGTAGTCGAGGCTATAGTCCATTGATCTGATCCTGGAGCGACTGTCTGAATTACTCAAAGTAAATATATCCGAAACAGGATTAGATGAATAATCAGTTGTTAATTCTTCCTGATTTGTGAGACCCTGGTTTTGGTTGCCAAACTGATTATAGCCCAAAGAGCCGGTAATGATATCGTTTTTTGTAATATTCCAGTCAAAACCAACACCTGACCGGAAGCCGTTTCTCTCAAAATCGGTTCGACTTGTCTGCAATAAGTTAGTAATTGTTTTAGCGGAAGTATCTCTTGCAAAACGGTTCTGAGAATAAGGCATCTGTGATTTTAATTGAGCATTGCCGCTAAAAAAAGCATTGACCCCAAAGTTATTATGTCTTAAATTCAGATTGACAGACCCATTCTCCAGTCTTGACCCTGCCGATAAATTGATATTTCCATTTACACCCTGCATTTTATTGTCATAGAGAATAATATTGATAATTCCTCCCGTACCTTGTGAATCATACTTGGCACCCGGATTGGTAATAGCCTCCACACTTTTAATCTGGCTGGCCGGAATAGAAGCAAGAACATCAGCAAGACTGTTCCCAAACACACTGGAAGGCTTCCCATTGATTAAAAAGCGGATATTGGAATTACCCTGTAATTCTACATTACCATCTATATCAACTGTTACCTGCGGTACCTTTTTAAGTACATCAATAGCTGCACCACCCTGCGAAGTAATGTCATTAGAGACATTGTATACAATTTTATCAATTTTGTTTTCAACAACAGGTTTATCTCCAACTATTGTTACACTTTGTAGACTCTGCATTGAAGGGGAAAGAAAAACCGGTCCCAATGTAACTGAATGCTTATCGCTGGTGATGCTGATGTTGTCTAATGTTATCTTTTCATAACCAATAAACTCGATATTTATCACATATGTGTCAAAAGGGATATTGGAGATTCTAAATGCACCTTTCACATCGGCCACAGTACCGGTTATTACCTTTCCCGACTGTTTGCTTATTAAGGTAATTGTTGCATATTCCAGAGGTCCATTGGTGGATTTATCAAATACTTTACCGGAAATTGCGCTATTTTGTTTTGATTGAGGTTTTGATTGAGCGCTTACGGCGATACAAAAGAAGAGTTGAATTATTACAGTAAAAAGAAAAGGTCTTATAAAGTGTGATCTCATTTTAATATTAAGATTAGATGAATAATTTGTCAGTTATTATCTATTGAATAACTAGCCGGTGCAAAAGAAGGAAAAGAATTTGAAGAAAAATTGAGCAGAATGTTAAATAATGCTAATAATTCGACCGGTAGAGAAACGAATAGCCTCTGTTTATGTTCAATTTATTCTTACCATTTCAGAGAGAATCCAACCTGATTTCCCTCCTGAATAAATGTGAGTTCTGTTTTATTTTTTGATTTTGATGACAAAGAATTATCCAGGTTCTGATGTGTTTTATTATAATGATTTACTACTTGCTTGCCACATATATATCCCATAATCCCCCCGACGAAAACATCAGATGCCCAGTGCTGATGTTCGGTTAATCTTGATATTCCAACTAGTGTAGCTGCTGAATAACATATTATCGGGATTGCTTTCCTATCCTTATATTGGGTTGCAAACACAGTAGCTATCGAAAATGCAGTAGCCGTATGACCCGATGGAAAAGCATCAAAAGCGGAAATAGGTTTTCGAATGGCTAAATCCTGGTCCCATGATGCAAACGGTCCGTACCATGCACCCCCTTCAGATTTGCTGAAAGTATAATCAGCTATAGGTCTCTCTCTGCCGGCAAGTATTTTTATAATGTTAACCCAGACGCCTGAGGTGATCATGGCCTGCGTTGCCAGTAAACTTGTCTGAACTCCTTTTTCATTTTTGCACACAGCACTTAGTACCCCTGCTGTAATAACTGAGTAAATGCCCCAATCGCTGCCAAACTTAGTTATAACAGGAGAAGATTTATTTATCCATTTATGCTCTGTCTTCTGAACGCGTGCCCATTCGTCTATTTCTCCATCAACATGAATCAGGGCAGCAGTTATGCCAATTGCAGCACCAGTCATTAACAATTGTTTTGTCTTAAGTTTAAAAGGTGCAGTTATCTGCTCTTCAAAGTCGTTAATCAATGAGGGGAAATATCCTTTTTGAGACCGAAAGGAAAAGATGCTGTCAGCTTTATAAAAATTGGTTGAAGGTTTTTGATAGTCGACTTTATTTTGATTGGTTTTTGAAAAAGTCATAGATTTAACAATGACAGAATCTGCAATCTGCAAATTTGCTGAGAAAACAGTGCCATTGTAACCAAGGGAAACTAATCCGTATAAAATAAGATTGCTTAAAATCCATAATATTTTATTTTGCGATTGACAATAAATAAGATTTTTCTTCATTCTTGAAATTTCCTAAGTATAAATCAATCTACAATATAATAAATACTTTCTGTCGTAAATCTGTATTTGACAACTAACCCGGCCTGTTTAGGCCGGAGTCAACTGAAAAAGTCAGGTCTCCTTAAGCTTAGCTTTTGGTCTTGGGTGGTCTATTTTTACACAATTCTCCTTGAAGTTGAATTTGTGGATTCTATGAACAGAATCGTTATGACAATTTAAGCAATCTGCTTCTTTTGGTATAAAAGCTTTTGTAATGAACGCTCCTTTGTGGCAGGCTTCGCACGTCACTCCATCCTCTTTCTTGTATGTAGGTGCAAAGAAAGATGAATCGAGACCTCCTCCCGTCACATGGCATTTTAAACAGACAGGACTTTCCTGTGGATTTTCTGTTACTTTGGCCTTTTTTGCATAACGGGCTGCCTTGTCAGAAATAAGAATATTAAAAGCATTTGAATGGGGACTGTTTTTCATGATATTATACTGGAACCCCATTTTTTCATTATTATGACAGACCAAAGCACATTTTTCCATGCCAACATAACGGTATTTTACTATTTCCTGTGCGGCGTAGCTCTTATCGCCGGACAGCAAACCATTAGATTTTTCAGAGATTACAATAGCCTGATTAGATTGTATTAAGCTGGTAAATATAATCAGACTAAGAACGACTGTTAAAGCGAATAACGTTATTTTTTTATTTGTTTTCATAACTAATTTTTTTAAAATTTTTGAAACCACAAGCCGGAATCTTTAATATATCTTTCCTGAGTTTTAAAATCTACAAAAACAAGTCCAAAGCGTGTCCGGTATCCTTTGTTCCACTCAAAATTATCAGTCGGAGACCAAACAAAATACCCGTTTACATTAACGACTTTTTCCATCAAGATTCCAGGCGCCTTCAGTTTGATATGAAGATGCTGCCACTCCCCATTTAAAACCGTTTCCGAAGTCAGCTTTCAGGAAATCTCCTGAAGGCATATACCCGAAAAGATCAGATGCGCTCATATATCTGCTGATCAATAAACCCGTGCTGGCAATAGTTGTATTTCTTACCCAATCTCTTCTTTTCATATCAGTTTCTCATGGATGAGGCTTATACTAAGTCTGATAATTTTGGAATAAATATCAGGCCGCCGACAACTATGGCAACAATTGCTGAAATCAACACCGCAGCTGCACCATAATCTTTTGCTTTCATGATCAGTTCATTCCATTCGGGATCAATAAGATCAGCTAATGATTCAATCGAAGAGTTCAGCAATTCCGTAAGAAATACTATCCCTGTCACAATTATCAGAAGGGACCATTCGTAATGATTAAGCTTAAAGATAATTCCCAGCCCGATTGCGACAATTGCAGCGACAAGATGAATTCTGGAATTATGTTCATTTTCCAAAAGTGATAACAACCCCCTCATGGCAAATCTGAAACTTCCAAACCTGGATTTCAGTGAAAATTTATTCGGGTTCATGTAGGTATAGGTAGAAAATTATTTAATCTTTAAGGCACCTGACACTAAATCCATGTTTTTTATTTCTATGGTCCATAATGAAAGCAGCATCATCGAAATAGAGGCCGGTATACCATTCATCATCATTGGCAACTCCTGTGGCTGACCAGAGGCTTGCATAAGATAAAACGGAAGCGAAAGTACCCTCAAAATATCTTATGCCTGCTCCCACAGCGGTAAAAGCACTGCTGTTATCTGCTCCCGTGTTAGGTGAAAGCCAATGGGCTGTACCTGCTTCTTTTAGTTTGCCTCCTCCCTTAAGTGAATCGCCCAGAAACTCACTCAATACCTGCCATTCCTCCCTTTTAGGGACATGCCACCCGGCAGGACAAAGTTTTCCTGTACTTACAGTATAACCATTGTATAATGCTCCATAGGTGTCTTTGAATGAAGCCGCATCATTATTGTACCAGCAGTAACCAGGCGTCGTCAGATTGCCCCACGCATCAGCATCAGTAATAAGAGGAATATCGGTTCCATCACTAAATCTGGTGGTTTTCAGATTCTCTGCCATCCATACCTGGCTTCCTATTTTTACAGTTTTATAAATATTTCCTTCTATGTCAGATAACGGTTCGGGAGGTTTTTCGTCCTTCTTGCAACTGTTGAAAAATAATGCAAAAGCTGCCAGTAATAATATATAAGTTGAAATCCTTTTTCCCATTTTAGCCATTATCCTTAATACCGTCTATAACTTCACAACATCCGACAGAAACTTACCTGTTTCTCTTTCAACATCCTGCCAGTCTTTTGACCTGATATATGATGCAATCACATGTGCTCCTGCCTCCGGGAAGGCCTCTTTTAGTTTTAATTCTGCCGGAGTACCCAGTTCGTCAAACATTTTTAACATAGCAGGTACAGAAGCAGTCTTATCCTGTTCGATCTCATTTTTATAGTAATAAGCAAGGAAAACGGGACATTTGACTTTCGAAAAAACCTCTGGTTTCATTGTATTTGAAACGAGATTCTGAAGAGCTACCAATGCTTCAATACGGTAATTAAGTTGCCAGTAATTTGCATGAACTTTGCTTTCTGATTCAGATTTTTTAGTAGGTCCACCTGAAACCAGTCTTGCAATCTGCAACCCCCAGGGTTTATCCAGGATCATAGCTGTTGCATCAAAAAGCTTCACACATGGCGAATAAAGTACAATTGTTTTGATTTCTGGATGCAGTGAGGCCAGGTAAATCGCAAGAGCGCCTCCTGTGGAAGTTCCTATTACAACCACTTCGGCACCTAGTTTTTTTGCGATTGCGAGAGCATTTTCAGCGGAAACTTCGTATGCTTGTGCTGTGAGATTGATCATGGTGCTGTCACCCTTGTCGATACCATGTTCAGCCAACCTGGAAAGGTAGAGATTGGCCTTATATTTTTTTGCAAGATCTTTATGCACAGGGTCGCCTTCTGCCTGGCTGGCCGAGAAGCCGTGAAGGTAAAGAAAGGCAATTTTTGTCTTCTCTTTTTTAGAAGAATCAGCCCATACTATTCTTGCCTGGTTATCGGGTTTGATCCCCTTTACCGCTTTTTCGCTCTGATTAATATTATTTTCCATGTCAGTAAGCAAGACCGGGAGATTAATCTCATGTAAAGTAAAATCGGGTTTTGATAGTTTGGGTCCGGCAGAATAAACTAAAAACAGAGCCAAAATTATTCCTAAAAACCATTTTCCAAATGTTTTCATTTTATCGTTTTAAGCAATAATAAAAATATGAAAGTTAAGATTACAAAACAAATATAATCCCAGACTTTAAGAATTGTGTTCGGGGCATTAACATTAATCACCAGAATGTTAGAGAAAAAATTGCGAAAATAAATTTTGATGGTTATATATTTTTTTAAATATAAGAATAATAAAAATCAGAGAGTAGCATATTTTTATTATAAGGTTTCGTACAATATATTTATAAAGGGATTTAAAAATATCTTTTGCGAAGTGGCTGGTAAAAATATCACTGAGCAACTTCTTCGCATCAAAAAAATACTGATTTTTTTATCTTCATTTGCAAATTTGTCAACTCGCTGACATCTCCCTGCGGGGATATAAATCTGTGATATTAAGTGGAATCAGACTCGAATCCACAGGATCAGCACCATGTGAAGTAAACCTGTACAGTAGGGTGTTAGTCAAAAAGAAGAGCCACAGCTGCAGCTCCGATACCTGCATTGGCACCGATAATCGGAGAAATATTCACAACGGAAGCCGGTTTCAAATAAGTGAGGGTTTCCATTTTTTCTAAGTACCATTGTGCTGCATCAGTGTTATTTGCATGGAGAACAATGTAGTTCCATATTGTCTTTTCCTGACTAATTTTTGTGATGTATCCCATCACTTTTTCCATATTCGACTTTTGGTTAAAAGTCTTGTCAAAAACAATCGCTTTCCCTGATTCATCAATCGAAACGATTGGATTAATATTTAGCATCCGTGCAATTAGGCCCCGTACTGCAGAAATCCGGCCCCCCAGGACCAGATATTTCAAAGTTCTTACGCTTACGAAGAGCCGGAGATTATTGCTCCATTTCAAGGCCATATTAACAATCTGGTCATGTGAATATCCTGCTTCAATGGCTCGTGCAGTTCTTAGAATAACAAGTCCCAGGGCGCCTGAGATACTTTTAGAATTAATTACGGAAATTGGTTTATTGAATTCCTTGCTTATTGCCCGGGCAGCTTTCTGGCTGCTGTTAAATGTTCCGCTTAACTTGTCACTTAAGTGGATGGCAATTATTGAATCATAATGAGAAGCCAGATGAGAATAGAGGTTTATAAAGCTCTTTTCATTAACCTGCGCAGATTTGGGATAGTCTTTATTCTCTTTTAAAAGGGTATAAAACTGTTCAGGTTGAATGGTAATTTTATCGAGATAATGATTCTCGCCGAAATTAACATTAATTGGCAACATGTTTATCTGATAGTTATCGATTATATCCTGCGCAAGATCACATGTCGAGTCTGTAACTAAAGCTATTTTCCATTTTCTGTTATAGACAACCTCACTCTGCCTGATCATATCATCAGCTTTCTGGAAAGCAAGAGTACCAGTATTCCTGAGTTCATTAAAGAGTCCTGCCGGATTATTTGTATGCAAATGCAACCGCCTCATCTTGTCAGAACCTGCAACGACGATAGAGTTCCCATACTTTTCCAGGATTGGCAACAATGACTTGTTATCGATTGAGCTGTTTTTAATGAGTGCTTCGGTGCAGTATCTGAAATCTACTTTCTCGGGGATTGCTTCTTCTATCTTCTCAAATAGTGCCGTTTCAGCTTTGACCTGGATAAGGTCCTTCAGATTGCGATTTGTAATAAAATCGATAATCCCTTCAACAAAAAATACAAAGCCCCGGGCTCCGGCATCAACAACATTTGCTTTTGTCAGAACAGCAAGTTTTGATTTGGTTGCTATCAGCGAATTATTCAGGACGTCGACAGAACTAATAAAAAGCTGGTTAAAGTCAGTTATCCTGTTTCTGTTGTCGTAGATATAATTTGCCCAGTCTTTGATCACGGTAAGCATCGTACCTTCAACAGGATTAGCTACTGCCTCATAGATATAACGCACAGAATTCTTGATACTTTCGGCAAACTGTTTAATTGTGATTGTTTTAAAATTGCCGGTTTCAGTACTCATCCCGTAAAGGAATTGGGCAAAAATAATTCCGGAATTACCACGGGCATTAACGAGAGTGGTTTCTGCAATCCTGTCGGCTGTAACCTTATATGACCGGTGAGGGTGAAGCGAATCAACTACCGCCCGGATAGTAGATGCCAGATTGGTTCCGGTATCACCATCGTTCACAGGAAATACATTAATTTTGTTAAGCTCAACCTGATGTTCAATAACTTTTCTGGCGCCGGCAATAAAAGTATAATAGAGTCGTCTGCCATCCATTTCATTCACCGGTACCAGGGTCTCAAATGTCATATATTGGTAGTTTACAATTGAATTGCAAAGGTAAGAATTATAATGTTTGTCATAACCTTAACTCCTTTTACGTTGTAAACAGTAAATAACAAAAATTGTTCTAAATTATATTCTGAACTCATTCCCCCGGGGGGATGGGTTCGAAGACGTGATTCAATGCCGTGTTGTCATCCAATCTTGAATCTCTTCTGAACCAGAATATATTAATTTTCATATTCTGCAATCAATAAGTTTTGTTATTGACCCTTATTGAAATTCATTATTGTGTTATATACCCTTTCCCGCGTCTCATCAGGTGTTGGATTGAGTTCTTCGGTTGTGAATTTACCATTCTTTATGTCGATCCTTTCAAAAACCATCAGGTACAGATCAAATACGATCTCAAGACTTAATTGATACCTTGGCTCCAGCAGGGGTCTGATTTTTTTAATAATATCGTATGTCTTCCGGCGATATTCGTCAGCCAGCAGATAATATTGTTTTATAAGGTTCCGGAAGTTATTATTAACCGGTTTCCCATTTGCGAATTCGCGAAGGGTCTTCCTGCTGAGGTGATTTTTAATAATCAGATCATCTGCAAAATAGCTGAGGTTGTTTAACTGATCTTTCTGAAAATCTCTGATAATATGAACCAGGTAACTGAAGATGGCACATGGTGTGGCAGCCCATTTTACATCAAATTTAGGGGGCTCATAGTGGCTGTTTATATTTTGAAGACCGTTTAAATGAACAAAGATTGAAGCCGGAGCAACTGATGCCCCTCCCGAGTATTCAAGAAAAGCATTCAGAGTTGGAAATCCGTCATTGTTAATATCGTAGATCATTGATTTCGCAAAAACTTCCATTGGCCATAGAGGGATCCTGAATTTTTCAAAGGTTTCAATAAGATCTCCCTGAAGTGCATTGCATTCTTTTGAGATTATGATCATTTTAAGCCACTCCTCAACATTGGCAATAAATTTCTTCCTTTCTTCAGGTTCAATCAGTTTGTTTTTTGACTTATAGTTATCAACGAGATCATCGATTGCACGCATAAATTTATAACAGATTTTGGCAGCGCAAAACCTGTCAGCGTCCCAGAAATTGGCAGCTATAAGGATATTCGGATGATCTTTGATCTGATTGAAATCAATAGAATTGGATATTTCTAAAAACTTGTTTTTTTGTGAATTCATTGATTTTATTCTGTTGTTGTCAAAGATATTAGTTATTGAGGATTCTTTCTGCAGTCAGTTTGGCTGACAACAGTACATTTGGTATCCCATTGCCCGGGTGTGTACTGCCACCAACAAAGAAAAGATTTTTATAACGACTGTGTTGGTTATGAGGACGGAAATATCCCATTTGCAGGAGATTATGAGCAAGACTTCCGAAGACAGAGCCCCTTGAAATATTGCAGGCGCTTTCCCAGTTTTCAGGAGTGTAACAAATTTCAAATTTAATGTGCTCTTCAATATCTTCAAGTCCCAGCTGTTTAAGCCTTTGAATGACAGCCATCCGTGTTTTCTTTTTCTGATCATCCCAGTCCTGCTTTTTCTTCTTATCAACATGCCCTGCGCCTATAATAAATGAAAGCGTGTCATTGTCAGCCGGGGCAGCGGTAGGGTCGGTTCTGACAGGAGCATGGATATAAAAGCTCGGATGATCGCTTATTGATTTGTCTTTGAAGATCCGGTCAAGTCCTTTACGGAATTCGTCTGAAAGAAAAACACTGTGATGTCCAAGCTGAGGATAAACCTTATCGAGCCCCCAGTGGTAACAGATGGCAGAACATGAATATTTCATCCTGTCAAGCCTCCTCGATTTTCCCCGGTCAGCCAATAATTTGCGATAGACATAGGGAAGATCAGCGTTTGCAACAATTATATCAGCCTTAATTTCAGATCCGTCTTCGAGGACGATACTCCCCGCCTTTTTACCTGTCACCCTGATTTTTTTTACAGGTTTATTGTAGTGGAATTGGACACCTGAAGAAAGTGCCTCAGACAATAAATTTTCAACTATAGTGTACATTCCGCCTTTAGGGAAGAACGATCCTTCTGTGAGCTCGACAGCCGGAACCATGGAGAAAAGTGCCGGTGAATCAAACGGACTCTGCCCGACATAAATGTTCTGAAAAGTATAAGCCATCCTCAAATGTGAATTATGAAAGAACTTTTTGACATACCTCCAATTTGAAATGTACGTTTTTAGTTTTATCAGCATACCGACATTTCTGAAATTGGCAAACTGGAAAATATTATCAAAATTACGTCCGATAAGCTTATTCATCCCGATTTGAAAAATCTCATATCCGTTTGCAATATATTTTTGTGATTTTGCAAAACTTCCGGTTTCGATTTTTTCATGCTGGATCTTCATTTTTTCTTTACTGGTAGTAAAAGTTAAAATGTCATTATTGTCGAAATAAATTTTGTAGAGATTTTCCAGCGGTTTTATTTCGTTATTTTCGAAGAGGGGAATGCCAAGTGATTCAAATATCTCCCGATAGATAGCCGGCATAATAAGCATAGTGGCCCCAAGGTCGAAACGGTGGCCATCGCGGATCAATTGACCGCACCTGCCCCCTGGTGTCGAATTCTTTTCAAAAACAGCAACACTATATCCATTCTTTGCAAGGTATACTGCAGTTGCTATACCTCCGATTCCTGCTCCGATGATTGCTACCGATTTTCCCCCGGTCATCTTTTCGTATTCTTGTTAATATTTTTATATTTGAACTAAAGACTTGAAATAATTTGTTTCGTCCCGTTTTCAGAGGTGCAAATTAATATTTTCCTTGCCATTTTTTGTGTTCCGGATTGGAGTTTTAGAGTCCAAATTAAATTAATAGGTTGGTTTAAGCACAATCTTCTTGTCCCCATTAATTTCGAAAAGCCATTTCTCAAATGGAGGAGGACCGAATTTCCCGATCACATTATTTGAAAACCCGAAATTTTCTGTTGGTTTTCCTACCAGGTTTGTTTCCATTTTACCATTCAGGTTTGCATCATGATAGTATCTGATAGCATATTTCCCAGGGTTGAGGTTTGTAAAAGAAAATGAGCACTTATTATCCTTTATAGGGCTTTTTTCCTGTGCTACTACTTTTTGATTTCCATCAAAAAGCTGTAACATTATATTTCCTTTATTGTTCCTGATTTCTAAAATTTCTACATAGAGCTTATACTGCGAAAAAGAAAGATATGAAATACAAATCAGAAATAAAGAAAGAGCGATTAATCTGTTCATCGGTAAGTTTATCTGTTAAGTATAATCTATTGTTTTTCTTTGAGTTCCTTTTGATGAAAAAAACAGGGACATGCCATGATATTTCCCTATAAATGAATAATTTAAAAATTATTTTTTCAGCAGATCGCGGATCTCTGTAAGAAGCGTTTCTTCTTTGGTAGGTACAGGAGGAGCAGCAGGTGTAACTTCTTCTTTCTTCCTGGCGACAACAATTGCTTTAATTACAAGAAATACGGAAAAACCTATAACCAAAAAATCAAAACAAGCCTGCAAAAAGTTGCCATAATTCCAGGTAACAGCCGGATGTGTTTCAGAAGCAACTTTCATAACAACTTTAAGATCTGTAAAATTAACACCACCAATGATCAACCCCAGCGGAGGCATGATAATGTCGCTTACTATCGAAGAAATAATTTTACCGAAAGCAGCGCCTATAATGATACCGACTGCCAAATCTACAACATTGCCTTTCAAAGCAAAGGTTTTAAATTCATCAACTAATTTCATAATTTCAGGTTTAAGTTATGGGTAATTAAAAATTATAAGAAAGTCCTACTCCAAGTATTTCTTTGAACTGGATCTTAGATCTTATACCTTCCCCGGGTTCGATAGTCCCGTTTCCGTTTTTATCAGAAGGTATCAGGACCTTGTCATCATAGATAAGCTGAGTGTTGAAATTAGCTGAAATATATTTATTCACTTTCAGCGCTATTAAGGTCTCCCAGTTTACTACAATGTTTTGTGGATTTTTAAAGTAGTCAGAGAACAAATCTATTTTGGATGTAAAAGAGACATTTTTAAGAAATTCATTTTTAAAGTCATTCTTAGTATAAATAGCTCTTAAGTATCCTCCAAATTCGATCAGCGTTTTTTTACCAGGGGTCACCCCGAATGCACCTGAATCAGAAAGTTGCCGATCAGTGACAAAAGTAAATTTTACTGTCATCGGGGCAATAAATGCACTGAAATGGGTATTTGGTTTATAATCGAGTCCAAAGGCAAGTGTAAGATATGCAGGAGAAAAAAGATTTGATATTTTATTAGTAACATCAGGATATTTATACCCGGGTGCCATTTGTGTTCTAAAATCGAGAAGAACGGCATAATAGAAATTCTTGAAAGCTTCATATCCATACTTTGATAAAAAATCGAATTTATCATCAGTTTTCATATAACCGGATCCACCTTGTTTAAGAAGGCCGTATCCAAGATCCAGAGAATTAACCCAGACAGATTTATTCCTTTTATAGTTGGCAAAACCGCTAAAGATTCCGCTTACTGCAAATGAATTCTGGCCACCTGCCGACCAGTTGGTAAGTGAAGTCTGTGCAAGGCTAACTGCAAATATTCCTCCTTTTTTCCATCCCTGGGTAGAGTCGGACGGCTGGGTTCGTAAGGTCTTCTCAACATCAGTTACCTGGCAGAACGACATTTTATAGAAACCAGATAATAAAATAATTGCTGCGATCATTCTTAATTTAACTTTCATTTTTTCATATTTAGGCATTAGTTAGTTATATTTTTAGGATCAATTTGTTTAAATTTAGCCAAAGTTAAACTTTAATAATAATTTTTAAAAACCGCTGAGAGATCAGCTGGAGGAGGAGAGATTCGACAAACCCAAACCTCTTCACATACATCTTATGGAAGAAGCACCAAATCACCACAAGATGAAATTGTCAAAGTCCTGACGGGCGCCAGGTTCATAAGAGGCGTCTGTGGGATATTAAAAAAGGTTATGAAATAATTGTTACCTTCTGACCTTTACACTATCGACAAGATATTGAGAATCCCCTCGCCAGAATAAGGGTGCATTCTTCTGCCTGTAATGTACTATAACCGGCTGTCCCTGTAAAGTGTCAAACTGCCTTACCAGAGACCTGTTGGTCACTGTAAAGAGAAATTTTTCTGAGGCAATTGCTACATCCCTGTTACTCGAAACGCTACTTAATATTATTTCTCCTTCGTATGTCTTGAAGATAGCTCCCTTGTTAGAAAATTTTTGCAATAATCCGGCACGGTAACCTTCACTGTAGGTATAAAAATACTTCCAGTAAATGTAGCTGACTCCGATAATTACAATCAGGAACAATAGCCATTTTAAAACTTTTTTTGTCTGCCTGATAATCCCTGACCAAAAGGAAGGTTTTGATGATGGAGATAATGGGCTCATAATAATGTATTTTAATTTTTAACTTTTGCCAGTTCAACTATGTCTTTCACTTCCAGAACAGGTTTTTCGTAACCATGAATTACTGCGTTTATCATAGCTATCCCGACCTCTTTTAAAGTTGAAACAAATCCAGGGAATAAAGCCCTTAGAGCAGGGTATAGAATTCTGAATACAACATAATATCCATGTATGTTTTTTGCTCCTTTTTCAGGTAACATGAATCCAGGACGGAATGCATATGCCTTTTTAAATGGGAGTTTCATCAGATCGTTTTCCGTTTTCCCTTTTACCCGCGCCCATCTCATTCTGCCCTTTTCACTACTGTCAGTTCCTGCTCCGGATATATAGCAGAAAGTCATATCCGGGTTTTGTCCGGAAAAGATTTCAGCCATATGCATTGTAAGTGTATAGGTCAATGAAAAATATTCGTCTTCCTTCATACCGACAGAGGATACCCCCAGGCAGAAGAAACATGCATTGTATCCTTTCATCTGTTCAGCAATGGGAGAGAGGTCAAAAAAATTAATATGGATGATTTCGGTTAATTTAGGATGTGTAACTCCACATGGTCTTCTGTTAATAACTAGAATCCTTTCCACATCGGGATGAAGTAGAGACTCCATGAGAACACCTTCACCAACCATCCCGGTCACTCCTGTTATAATTGCATTTATTTTCATTTCTCCATTTATTGGAACTTATAATTCTATATTCAAATCAAAAGATACAATATTTTTCGTGTCTTTTATGTCTGTTTAACTCTGTTTTTATGATTATTGGATTGACTTTTTAAAATTGATGAAAATATCTGGAACTGCAAAGGATTGTATTCCCAAGATCACTGTTACTCCTTCCCCATTCGCTTTCGCGTAGCTCTGCGCCTTCGCGTAGCCGCTTCGGCGGAGCAAGGTCAGCGAAGCAAAGGTGAAGGAAGGTTGGGTAGGGGGTCCTATAACAAATAAGTATAAACTTAAACTAAAGTTGAATACCGATACTCAATTTTTTATATATTCGACCGTTGATTAATAAACATGCAACTGCTTGAAAACAACCATAAATAAATCACTGACGCTGCTCGAATTTCTTATTGAACAGTATCCTGATTCTCCGAGGACCAGAATAAAAAAATTATTGCAGAGCGGGAGTGTCAGGGTAAACAATAAATCAATCACTCTTCATTCATATACATTGAAGCCAGGCGACGCGGTTGATTTCAGCTTGCGACCCGGAATAGCCACAAAAGCCAATCTCCCATTTCCCGTTTTATATGAAGATCAGTATGTAATTGTGATTGATAAACCTGCAGGTATTGCAACATCAAGTATTGATGGCAGTACCAGTGTCCAATGGATCATTTCGGAATATTTGAAAAACCTGAGTAAAGGAAATAGCAGGACATATGTTGTGCATCGACTTGATAAAGAGGTCTCGGGTGTGCTGATCCTGGCCAAATCCGAAATTGCAATGGATGCTATAAAAGAAAAATGGGAAGAAACAGAAAAGCATTATTTAGCATTTGTTGAAGGGATTCCTGAAGATTCGGAAGGCACTATTAAAAGCTGGCTTATTGAAGATAATGCGATGAAAATGCATTCTGTAAGTGAAACATCTAATGGCAAACTTGCAATCACACACTATAAAATCATCAGAATTGTAAATAATAATACGCTTCTCGATGTGAAAACAGAAACCGGCCGGAAGAACCAGATAAGAGTGCATCTTTCAGATATTGGATGCCCCATTGTCGGTGATCGGAAATACGGCGCGGCCACTGATTTTATACGTCGTGTCAGGCTTCATGCCTGCTCTATCTCATTCCCACATCCTGTGACCGGGAAAATGATTACTGTTGAATCGCCGATGCCAAATGGTTTTTTGTCATTAAAGGCTAAGGATGAGAAATACAAGTAGGCCATACCGCTTCGCATGTCCAGCGAAACATTATTCTTCATTGAAAAATCACCTGCTACAACTTTCAATTGAATCTGGGATGTTTTTGTGACTGGAGGCAATCCAAGGTTTACTGTGTTATATCCATGATTATCACTATGCTGATCCACCATAATTGAATTAAAACTTAATGAAAAACCATCAGTGTTTTTCACTTCCCAGACTGGTACTCCATCGGTATAAAATGAAAAGTTTTGCATCCCGTTTATGGTCATATCCATACGTGCGCGGCCCGGACTTAATCCAAACGCTGCAACCCAGATAAATGTTGACTGGGCATAATTAAATGACATTTACCTTCAGTTTTAATCTCAATAACATCTTTAAAATGGTATCTATGAATATCATATAAATGAGTCGGGTGTGCTGGTAAGTCTCTTCCTGTGTGAATTTCTCCCCATGTTCCGGGTTCAAACCATGGTCTTACCCTGAAAACATTACTGCTCATTATCGACAGGGAGTGCCTCAGGAGCTCTCCGGTCATCCATAAAGGGCATCCGGGTCTCATTGCATCGACAATAAGATCAACCTTGCTTAAAATGCTTCTTTTGTGTTTATTCAGGACAATCCAATCGACAAAATAGAATCGTTTGTACATTTCCTTGAAGATTTTATCCCTCTGTTTTTCAAGAACTCATCTAACTTTTCACGGAACTGATCATAGAATACTCCAACATATCCATCGATAACTACAATCTTGTGTTTCAGTACAACTTCAGCTAATGACTCAAAGCCCACAGAAAAATTAAGAGAAGGATTATTGATTTCTTCATGGTGTTTATATTTGATTTGGTGTGAGATCCTGATATCGGATAGTCAGATTTTTTATTATTTACGATCGGAAATATACTCCATCACGATTGATTTGAGAATATTGGCAAATTTAACATTGGGAATTTCCTCTTTTGAAAAATATTGAGCACGAACTCCCTCCAGAAGTGTAATTTCTTCAATCGGCAGATTTATTCTTCCTGAATAGATATATTTAATATTATTGTAAGCATCACCGGTCAGCCATTCAAACTTTTTATAGAAAGTATATTCTTTCAGATCGATGTCCAGTTCTTCTTTAACCTCACGAATCAGCGCCTCTTCAGGTGTTTCTCCTTCTTCAACATGACCACCGATCAGATCCCAGTAATTGGGGAAAGGTATATCCGGTTTGTTATCGCGAAGATAAAGTAAAATCTCCCGGTTGTCATTTTCGAGTATGATAGCTGCTATTTTCTTCATCAGAGATAAAATCAAAAAACTTTGTCGCTACGTCTTTCCAGCAGGATAGTATCTCTCCATTTACCTTCAAGTTTAGCGATTCGCTCTCTTCTTCCGATTATCCTGAATCCAAATTTAGAGTGGAGTTTTAATGTCGCTTCATTTTCAGGAAACACACTCGAAACGAGAGTCCAGATCCCATTAAGTTCAGATGAAATAATTATTTGTTCCATCAGACCCGAGCCTATTTTCTTTCCACGGAAACCGCTTGCAACATATACGCTTACTTCCGCTACCCCCCGGTAAACTTCCCTTGCAGAAAAAGGGGTTAAAGCTGCCCATCCATTAACTTTCCCATATTCTTCGAATACAAATCTGGAGTGAGGAAGATGCTTTGAGTCCCATTCTTTCCAGGAAGGAACTGTTGTTTCAAATGTTGCATTCCTAGTTTCAAGACCCATCCTATAGATTTCCAGAACATTCTGACTATCTGCCTGCTGCATTTCCCTGACCATACTCTAACTCTGATCTATTCCATAAAAATGGCCGATACTTCAATCCTGTTGTTGTCCGGGTCAAGCGTTTCAAATTCCCAGTAACCGTCACCAGTTTTTCTTGGCCCCCTCAATATATTGTATCCGTCTTTTTTTAATTCAATTAATTTATCATTAACCAGATCCATATTTACCATTCCGAATGATAAGTGGATGATTCCAAGATACTGCTTCTCAATAGTGTCGTTGAGATTCTGTGGAATTCCTGGCATTTTCATTAATTCAAGCCGCGTACCTGAATCGAATGAAATGAAGTAGCTTTCAAAATGTCTCTCATTATTCGTATACTTTCTATTTGACTTGCCATTGAAATACTTAATATAGTAATCCTTCAGCTTTTCAAGCTGTGTCGTCCATATAGCTACATGATCGATATTCATGATTTATTCAGTTTTTACTTCTGTTTAAACTCAGCGATATTTCTGAATTTTGCAGATGCCATATGGCTCGGATTATGAGAAGTAAGGGCTAATCCCAGATATATCTTTGATGGAAGCTCAATAGTATAAGTTGTATATGCTTTCCATGTTTTTCCATCAGTGCTGTAGTAGCCTGTGAACTCATTCTTAACACGTTGCAGCCTGATCCAGGTATTTGGATATGCAACAGGGAATTCAGGAGCACCTTCGGAACTTTTGGGATAGATAGCTTTCATTAAACTATCTTTCACCTGACGATACTGAAATTCGTATCCTCCATTGTTTTTATTTCTGGCGTTATTATCAGAGAACACCTGGAAATAGATATGTCTGCAACCTGGGGTGAGATTTTCACGAGCCATAATTCCGGCTTTTGTGTACATATTTGCTGCCGTCAGACTTTCAATACGGGAAACAATATCGAAATCCCCTGTACGGTCAACATATATAAAATTGAACTCATCCTTAACTCCCCAGATATCAGCTCCACTTGCTGTCATATCAAACCCGTTATTCAGAACTTTGACCGTTCCCTTAATTGAAGGATTTCCGATATCACTGTGTTTAAAGCTGGCAAGGGGAATTGGTTTACTTTTCAGTGAGTTCGAAGCTGATTTCTGATTAGCCTGCGCAAATACGCCTGGTCCGGTGATAACTAACAATAGTATCACGATAGAATGAATAATGTTTTTTTTAATCATGGCAATATAATTTTAAATCTGAAATTGAACTTAAAATTAAGATTTATTATTTAATTGCTTAAATTCCGGAAGCATTTCTGATAAACAACTCAAGCTTGTTTCTGTCTAGTTTCCCATCGGTTCTGACTCCGCTGCATATATCAACAGCGAATGGCTGAACCTCCTCAATAGCTTGTCTTACGTTTTCCGGGTTTAGTCCTCCGGCTAGAAATACCGGACATTTTGATTTATCTCTGATCTGTCTGCTTAATTTCCAGTTGTGAACTCTGCCTGTGCCTCCGAGTTCTTTAACTTTCAATTTTGGGTTACCGCTATCCAGGAGTATAGCATCCACTATTTCAGAAATTCCGAGCGCTTTATCCACTGAGCTTTCGTCAATTACATGAATCACCTGAACAATTTGTACACCGGGCAAGGCTGCTTTAAGTTGAATGTAAGTCCCGGATGATAACGAATCCACGATCTGGATGGTATTGGTATTTGTTCTGTGATGATGTTCAATTATCTTTTTTACCGATGTTTCACTTGTCAGCAGAAAAGTCGCGATCGGCGGCGGAACGGTTTTTGCAATTTGTCTTATTAATTCGTCAGAGATTGTTCCGGGGCCACTGGGCATCCTTGCCACGAGACCAATTGCGGAAGCACCATATTCAATGGCCGTCTTTGCTTCATTTTCGCTGCTTATACAACAAATTTTAATTCTTGGTATCATTTAGAATATTATCTTAATATTTCCGAAGAACTCTCTTGCAGGCCCGGGATGATAAGCATTTCCATCAGGGTCAGGTTCTGTGAATGCCATATATTTTGCCCCGGTAATATTACGGACAAAAAGACTGCATTCCCCTTTCACTTTTCCGATATTCAGATTGTATGAAACCCGGGCATGGAATAAATTAAATCCATCCTGCCAGTTTTGAAATACTGCCGGGTCCATTTCACCATTATAAGCTTTCGGATCGGTATAAATTGCCCATTTTGACTGGTATTCAGTCGCTAAGCTTAATTTAAATCTTTTATTAATTGAGTAGACAACTTCAGAATATAGCTGATGTTTTGGGGAATTAGGTAACCATTGGCCCGCTGCCGGCGGTGAGGTCAGAACATAAGCCGGATCGGTATAAACAGGATCAATCACAGATGAAACATACTTATAATCTGCATATGTATATGCAACCTGCAAACTGAGGTTTTTGAGTATCTGGTAAGAAATAAATGTCTCGATACCATATCGTTTGCTGTTTCCTGCATTTCCATAGAATACTTCCTGGTTTCCCCTGCCGGTCTGTTTGAAACGGAAAAAATCATTTTCAGTATTCATTATAAAACCGGTGATTTCATAAGACATCTTTTCATTCAAAAACCCGCGGATTCCAATTTCGCTGCAGTCGGAAGTAGCCGGGACCAAATGAGTGTTGAAACCGCTGTAACCAACCGGATTGCTGGCTAATTCTTCAGTAGAAGGAGGCATAAAGCCCTGACTCCAGTCTATAAATACATTAACTGCATTAATTATCGAATAACTTGCTCCAATGCGTGCAGAAACATTTTTAAAGTTCTTGGTAGTTTTGGCTGTATCTAATGCTAACATTTTGTTTGTCAATTCATTATTCATTGCATCATAACGGATACTCCCAATCAGATTAAACTTTCCGATACCCAGCTTATACAAAGCAAAGGCACCAATGCTTCTCTGGGAAATTATCTGATTGGCAAGCAATGAATCAGTTTCTATATTGGTCTCATCAATACTCTCTTTTCTCTGAGGATTACTTTCACTTTGCAACTTGTAAAGGTTAATATTCTGCCATTTCAGATCAGTACCAATGCTTATGTCATGTTTTATCTTACCCGTGTTTAAATGCAAATTATATTGAACGCTTGTTCCCGGATTTGTAATATTCCTGTACTCTGCATATTTATTACTGGTTTCTTTGTAATTCCAGGAGCGGAGATATGAAGTGACTTCGATATCATGCAATTCACTGAATAGATATTTCCCGTGAAAACCAATTGTGTTGCGATTAGTCTTCTGGTACTCATTGAAAGGATTGGCATCAGGATTTGCCTGCCGGAGATTATCAAATTGTCCGATATTTAATCCTTCAGGGTTTTGTTGAAAATAATCTGTATGCGAGATAATTTGAGTTATTGACAGTTTCTTTGTAGGCTTGAAATTGATTTTCTCATAGAGTTTATTGCCCCAGAATGCCTGATGATCACGATAACCGTCCCCATCGGTGCGGGAATAACTGATCCGGTAATCAACATCCTGCCGTGACCCGTCTAATTGTATCAATGATTTTGTGAAACCATTTGATCCTATAGTCTGATTTAATTCTCCTCCGATTGATTTAGGGCCACCGTCATTTGTAGAAATATTTATGACACCTGCGGCACCTCCTCCTCCATATAAGCTGGCGGAAGGGCCTCGTAAAACTTCAATTTTATTTACTGTGCCCCAATCAACATCATACAGGTCAGGAGCAAAACCTGAAGGATCATTTACAGGAATTCCATCGATCAGCACTCCTATACCACGTAAACCTCGTTCTGTTAAGATACCCTGTCCGCGGATTGAGACATGAACGCGCTCTCCATCATGCTGGTTATCTATTCGCACTCCCGGAATCAGTCGCAAAGCCTCTTCGGCTCCTGCTGATTTAGGCATAAGTGATAGTATTTCCGGAGTAACTAACGAAATTGCTCCGGGGTTATTTTTTAACAAAATTGGTAGTCTGTTCGCAGAGACCACAACCTCATCCAACCTGATTGTCTTTATGGAATCTGACATTTCTTTTTGCCCGAATAACAAATTACTGGTGCAAGTCACCAGGACAATAATGCATACTCTTATTCTCATTTTTCTTTTCCTTTTATCTCATTCATCAGATCTTGTAAGTAATCAGTTTGAATCTCCTGTATTTCAAGCAGTTTTTTGTTCTGGTGAACAATCATGTGATCAATTTTTTCACTTAATAATTTAATTTCAAGTTCAGCTTTAAGATTGATTTTATAATCATTTTCACCCCGTAATCTATCCTTTTCTTCTTTTCTGTTCTGGCTCATCATGATTATCGGAGCCTGAATAGCTGCCAGACAGGAAAGGATCAGGTTTAAAAGAATAAATGGAAACGGGTCAAAGGTTTTTGTTGCCAAAATCCATATATTAATCCCCATCCAGGCAAGAATAAATGCAAAGAAGATTATGATAAAGATCCAGCTTCCTCCAAACGATGCGATCTTGTCCGCCAGCTTTTGTCCAATGCTTAGTTTACCTCCGATTGCTTCTTCTATATTCTCGGAGAGCACAGAGTTATTTTTGATAGCCTCCATAACATCCTTGTCAAGAGCATCTATTTCCCCGCTTTCCTGTGTAATAAGCGAGGAAAGGTAGTGTCTTCTGTACCCATTTAATTCGTCTAATGAAATGTAACAATCTTCATTAAAACCGGGATATTCTGATTTAATAAGATTGAAGATTCCCTCACGCAGATAATGGGCTTTTACCTCTTCACCATTTTTTATTTCTTTATTTGTTATGAAGCTTATCATTATGTTGGTTTTTAAATTTGGTCAATTTCACAATTTCAATTAAAACAGGTTATTAAATGCTTTTGCAACCATGAATGCAGCAGCAGCAGCAGTTATTCCAATCAAAGTAACTTTTATTGCCCCTTTCAAAAGTGGCTGCCCTGTTACCTTGCTTTTAAAATAGCCAAAAAGGAACAGACATATCACAGTAAGTATAGCTGAAATAACTAATCCCTGGTATGGAGTTTGGGTAAAAAAGTATCCCGATAAAGGAATTAAACCACCGATTATATAGGAGATGCCTATTGTAGCTGCACTATTCCTTGCCCTGTTAACATTAGGTTTTTCCAGACCTAATTCGTATTTCATCATAAAATCAACCCATTTATCTTTATTCTTTGCCAACTCATCGGCAATGGTATTTTGGTTTTTTTCATTCAGGCCATAATGTGCAAAGACAAGCTTTACCTCCTTCTTTTCTTCTTCAGGGATCTCTTCCACTTCTTCGTATTCCCTTTTCAGCTCAGACTGGTAATGTTCCTGTTCGGTTTTACCTGCCAGATAACCTCCCAAGCCCATCGCAATACTCCCGGCAACAATTTCTGCAATCCCTGCCGTGATAACAATTGAATTGTGTTGAACAGCTCCGCTTAACCCTGCTGCCAACGCAAACGGGACAGTCAACCCATCAGACATTCCGATGACAATGTCAGTAATGAATTCTGAACTTCGCAGATGTTCTTCAGTATGGATCACTTTAGTTATTGCCATTTTTTATATTTATATAATGAAAATATATTTAACTAACGGTCGAAAGCCTGGGTTTTTCAACCAGATATACAATACCAAGAAATATCAGAAGCAAGAGTGTATGAAAACCGACCCGAAGTACAGACAAATCAGGTTTGATAACAGAACTGATCAGGTACAATAGAACCGAAAGTCCCAGGTAGCCGGCAAACTTCACGAGGTTATATTTTACGGGGAAATATTTTTGGCCGATAAGATATGATAGAATCATCATAGATCCGTAACAAATGAAAGTTGCCCAGGCTGAACCATAATAACCGTAAATCAGATGTTCAGAACTGAGTGGTATCCACCAGAAGTTAAGCACAAGTGTAATAATAGCACCGATAAGTGAAAGCCATGCACCCCACGATGTTTTAGCAGTAAGTTTATACCATATCGAAAGATTATAATAGACACCAAGAAAGAGGTTTGCCATAATTAAAACCGGGATCACGCCTCTTCCTTCCCAGTATTTTTTTCCAACAAGAATTGGCAAGATAAAATCATCAAGATAAAGCATGGTGACCAGGAAGATCAGGGAAACAGTAATAATGAAATAGTCCATGATCCTTGCATAGACCTCTTTGGCATCTTTTTCCTTTGCCTGGGCAAAGAAGAAAGGTTCGGCTGCATATTTGTAAGCCTGGATGAATATAGTCATCAGGATCGATATCTTGTAACAGGCCGCGTATATTCCGACCTGATAGGATGCAATATCTTTTGGTAACAGGTAACGGAGCAAAAGCCGGTCAAAAGTTTCATTTACAATTCCGGCCATCCCTGCAAAAAGCAAAGGGAAAGCATATAAAAGCATTTTTTTCCACAGATCAGGATGTATCTTCCACCGGACCGTGAAAATCTGAGGCAATAGCATGACAAGGGTTACACAACTAGCAATCAGATTTGAAACAAAAATATATTCAATCCCCCAGTGTGGCCGGTAGATCAGCATAATGAACCTTCCCAGGAAACTTCCCTGAAAATGATTCATCACGAAAGGGCACAACAGCAGGAAAAAAAGGTTAAGACCAACATTGATTGTGATATTGATCATTTTAATCCAGGCAAAACGGGCCGGCCTGTTTTGTGCGCGGAGATGGGCAAATGGAATAGCTGAAAGTGCATCAAGGGCAAGGATCCATGCAAACCATATGACATATTCAGCGTGGTCAGGATACTCGATCCATCGGGCCACATCTCCCGAGAAGGATAATACTACTACCAGGAATAGAACAGATGAAATTAAAAGAGAGATCATCCCTGTACTGAAAACTTTCAGCTTATCCTTCTCATGTTCATTAAACCGGAAAAAAGCCGTTTCCATTCCATAAGTAAGGATTACCATAAGGAAGGAAGCATATGAATAAAATACGTTAACCGTTCCATATTCCCCTGGTAGGAATACACGGGTGTACAGTGGAACCAGCAGATAGCCAAGTATACGGCCCAGAACGCTGGGAATTCCATAAATGGCAGTCTGACCGGCCAGGCGTTTTATAGCTGTCATGTCAGCAAAGGTAAATAAAAGAGAGAATTATTTTTTCCCTTTGGTTTTAAATTGTGCCTTTTAAAAGTTGTTTGTCTTTAGTTGATATTTAGAACTTTGCTAATTGCTCAAAACAAATTAACAGGAGTGCCATTTCCGGTTTGCCATCGCGCTGTATCTTTCAACTGTTCGCAGGGCAGGACAAACAAACATTTAACTTACTGAATAGTAATTTTTTTGTTTACATGTACATTTCCCAGCCAGATTCGTTCGCCCTCTTGTAACAGTTGTTCTTTCTATTTTGAAATTGCCACGCCAACAAATGAATCTGCTGTTCCATAATACAGAAACCATTTTTCATGAAAATAAACCAGCCCTTCTGAAAATGTTGTTCCTGATTTATATTGCCCTGAAAGCTCATGAGGCAATGTTGGTTTTAACAAACATGTATCTGAACGCGAAATAGTTTTATCAGGATTATTTATATCAAAGACTACCTTGCCTACAGAGTAGGTTCCTTTTGGCACCTTTATTTCAGAATCTTCTCCTTCAGAGTTTTTACCATTATAAAATAACAAAATTCCTTCATCGGAAATCAGTGCAGGTGGTCCGCATTCGGTAAGATTACTGTCGAATTTGCTTTTTCTCGGACTGATCACAGGTTTAAGCTCTCCGTTGTCACCCAGTGTCGGATACCAGTCTACCAGATTGTCGGACCATGCAAGATTGACAAAATTTTCTCCCCAGTACATTCCATACCTTCCATTAATTTTTGCTGCAACCATACGATCTCCAACCTTTTTTGTGATGATAGAACCGGATTTAGACCATATGTCAAGAAACTTACCATTATAAGCCTTTGCAAATGCCGGCCCTTTCTTTTCCCAATGTATAAGATCTTTCGAAACAGCAATACTTAATCTTGCAACTTTATAATTCCAGGAAGTATAAGCCAGTACATACAAACTATCTTCCGTCTGAACAATTCTTGGATCCTCACAGCCTCCGGGCCAGTCGTACTGCATAAATTTACTGCTGTCGGGATACAGAACCGGTGTCGGATATTTGGTAAAATGAATGCCATCTTCGCTGTAAGCCAATCCAATTCTGGAAGTACGTCCCCCAAGAATTGCTGCCGGATTATCTTCGCTCCGGTATAATAAATATACTTTATTGTCTTTTATAATTGCTGCCGGGTTGAAAACGTCAGCTTTCTGCCATTTGACTATTTCATTTTTTATGGGATCAACAAAAGTGAATGTTGAATCGGCTTTTAGTACGGGGTTTTCAGCCGGCTTATAAAAGGATCGAAAATCCCATTTTATCGATTGAGGACTACTGCATCCAAATGTCAGCAGTAAGAACAAGAAATATACAGCTATTTTTTTCATTAGTTTAATTTGTTTAAAATGTTAAATTACTATCATTGATTTTCAAGCAATTTGGATTTTTTCATTTATAATTCCCGATACTCATTTAATTTACTTGTTAATTTTAATATTTTCCGGAGTGTTCATCCAATATTTTTCGTTACCGCTATATTTTGATAAGCAATTTTTTTCCAGGGGTAAATATTGCATGTAGCAGCTGTCTTTTAATGGCAGAGGTTTATTATACTCCTGTACAAAGAGCTCTCTGTACTGATAAAGTTCTATGGATTTTCGTTTATCGAGAATATTACCATTTACATCTTTGATATTCCGGACAGTAACCCGGACTGAATCCAATCCATTCTTAAGATCATCATCTTTTAATCTGATGTATAAGTGCTTCCCGGTGACCTGAATATGATCAATTTTTACTGCTTTTTTGCCGACCATTATTTCATAGTGCTCTTTTCTTGATGCAGATACCGGATCAATCATGTTATTTAAATAAAGAACCACTGTTGATTTTAAATTGGTTTGAGTATCCAGATATGAGTCCATCACTCTGAAGTAAGTATTATCATCTGAGTCCATCACATTGAAAATATTGTTGAAAGAAATATATTTCAGGCACATTAAAGAGTCAACGGAATTTTCATAGCCGTATTCAACATCTATATTGAACATTTTCTTTAATCCCTCTCCTTTAGTCTTGTAAAAACAGGAATACTCGAGTTTATGTATTGAATAATCTTTCGGCTGAATAAAGATGTCGCCTGAAGCCTGTAAAGAGTCACCGGTTACCCTGTACTTTGCTTCGAAATCAATCTTATAGAGCAACAAATTATTATCAAAAACACTTACGGGTTCTGAAAAACTATGATTCATGATAAAATCAGTCGAAAAGGTTTCAACAAAAGAGAATGATCTTATGTTGAAATTCCGGATAGCATCGTGAACCATCAGAATGAATAGTTCATTGCCGTACTGGTCACCAAGGATTGCATCCGGAATTGTTTTATTGGAATTATTTGAATCGTGGGAATCAGATAATCCATAGTAAGGAGAAATATTCATTCTGGGGAAGTCTGTATTTTTTCTAAAATCAAGCAGCCTGTATTTATTTGATATGGATTCTGAACTGAACCCATTGTCAAGTGTCTGAATAATTGCTTCATTAAGATTTATATAATTATTTTCTTTTTTTTGATAATCCCTGTAATATGCAATATAGTTGTATGGGTTAACAGGATAATTATTTACTATTTTCCTTATTGCTCTTCTGATAATTGCAACCGAATTTAATTTACCGCGCGAAGCTATAACTTTAACCTCCCCAAGTCCGTAAATCACAGGAGCCAAAAAGACTTTATTTACATTTTTTTCACTTAAATCATTAAAAGCTAATGAGGTTTGCTTAAACCCGATACACGTTACAATTAAACTGTCATTCTGAAATTCAGCATTACGGGCTATCTTAAAATCACCTTCTGCATTTGCATAAACGCCAAGCTGATTGTTTTTAAGTTTAATTGTTGCAAATGGCACGGGAGCAGAGGTAGTCGAATTGATAACTTTCCCGTCGATGTAATCAGCTGACTGCGGAAAAAGAAGCACAGAATTTGCCTGCCAGGTTAAGAATAGGGAAATTAAAAGAAATCTTGAATTTGGGATCATTGAACCTGCTGTTAAATTCGAATACAATAAAAGTAATGAATCCGAAGCAAATACTTATCATTTCCGGTTTATTTCACCTCATATTCAGCCTTTCCTGTCACCGGAATTCCCTTTGTCGTAATACCCTCTACAATTACTTTCACTTTTGAGGGATTATCCGCATTATAATAATTCAGGAAAAAGTTTTTGTCGTTTTCCACTTTAATATTTGGTTCCCAGAACAAAGTGGTTCTTAGATCAGGCTTGTAATCGGATTCCAATTTAGTATGATGCCTGGGTGAGTAGAAAATACGTGGTTCGTCAAATCCTGAAAATTTAACATTTACTGAGTGAAAAACCGAGTTATTGACAATATCTTTGTCATCCTTTAAGATAATTGATATTGCACCATCGGCATATCCATAGACTATAGTGGGCTTTCCTGAGCTATCCACCCCTTCATACTCTACCACTGTTTGCATAGCTGCCAGGGATGCCACATTCTCATCAACTACATCTATCCGTTCGACCCAACTTATTGGAAGGGCTCTAACTTCACTTTCCGGTACCGGAGTACCATCAATCATGTAAAGCGGATGTTTCATCCTGTGGCCGAGCCTTTGTGGTCCTTTGAAAGGATTCAAATATTTAAGATCGATAAGGTGAAATGCGTTATTGTAAAGTGATTGTAAATCGGGCGTGATCACAAGTTCCCTGTCAGGTGTCCCCCTGAGATATCTTCTGGCTTTAGCACGGGCTGACTCTGGTGTATCCTGCCTGATTGCAATTATATTTACTTCCCCCGGCTTAATTGTGTCGGATAATTTATACTTTTTCTGAATAGTGTTTCTGATTTCTGCATACTGAATAAACGTATGCAGGGATTTATTAATGAGCTGATTATCACTCTTCGCTTGATTTTCATCTAAATTCCGGTCATTGTTTCCGACAAACCTGGTCTGAGCTATATCTGCCTTAACAATTGCGGGAGAGTATTTTAGAGAATCCAGAAGCAACCAGCCCTTCAAATTGTCTTTTTCACCAGTAACACTGGCGACGACTTTAGCATTACCGGTCAGGTCAACTCCTTTAAGAGAAAATCTTCCTAAGGAATCAACCGGAACAAATCCTATCAATGGTTTTCCACTCTTGAATATTGCGATATTGACCATCGAGTTTATTAAAGGCTTATCTGCAAATTTTTTCCTTACTCTGCCAGATATGGTAAAACCGTTTTCGGGAGGATAGATCATGGTTTTATACTTCCATTCAAAATCGCGCCAGCCCTGGGTAAGCAACAGAAGGTCGAGGTCTTTTAACCGAGCGGGATTTGAAGGATCAAAATAGTACGATGGTTCTTCAATTGGTCCCCGAATGTCGGATTCAAGAAGAAACCATGATGAAATATTTGAAGGGAATGAGGAATAGTTTTCAGTAAAAATGTTTTCTGCGGCCGACAATGAAAAAAATGCATCCTGCGGGATACGCGAATTGACTCTCAGGGATATCTTAACCGATACAGAATCACGCTGGTTATATATTGTTTTGTCAGTTTCAATCTTAACATTCGCATCTTCATCATTTTGTATAAAAACCAGCCTTTCACAAAGAGGAAGATTATTTACACCCGATAATGTCAGCATAACAATCCCTTCGGGAAGATCATCAGAAGGAATCTTAAGAAAGCTGTTAAAAGATTTCATTCTGAACGAATATGTCTTAAAAGCTATGTTATGTGCCGAAACGGTAAGTGAAAGGTCACGATCCATGACGAGTGACAATGTCTCAGGATTTGTATTAAATATTAAAAGTATTTTACCAGCATGGTTTCTGGAAACACTTAATACAACACCTGTCGAAAAGCTTTTTGGAATGTCATACCTGGTTAAATCCCCGGTCCTGTTCTTAATTACGGCATAGTATCTTAATCCGGGAACCGAGGTAAGCGAAAATGTACCCATCCCTTTATGAGCACTTTTAAATGTAGTAACTATATCTCCTGCCGAAGAATAAATTTCTCCCGAAACATAATATCCATATCCATGATCGTCAACAGCTTTAAATGCAACAACGGAAGTGACATTATCAACTAACGAACCACCTTCGGGGAAGAAACTTATTTCAGGTTTATTCCTATTATAATTAGTACTATCAGAAAATTCTTTAATGGCATCTGATGTGTTAATTACAGTAATGTCTTTATTGAAGAATAACTGATCACCGAAGTTCCGCATATAATTTGTGTACGCCCTTAAACGGTATCGACCTGATTGCAGTTTTTCAGTCAAATGGAAGTCTCCATTCCCTAATCCTTCATGTAGTTTTACTATGCGGCTATCAATGATTTTTAATGAGGGAGAAATCAACTCAACATGCAGGTTGCTGCTATGACTGGAAAGTAATCTGTCGGATGCATCTATAAGATATGCTTTGAACCAGATGTCATCACCCGGATAATAACTGTCGCGGTCTATATGGAGATATACTTTCTCAACAATATTAAGAGAATCATTTAAGGGAGGGCATACAGGATTTATTCCTGAACAATTGGCAAGGGGACTACATAATGTCGTCAGACTTGAAACAAATATGAAAAAAATCTTCAAGATTGATTCAGGTTAGGTTTATTTGTTTATTAATTGATTCACAAATACCGTACCAGAATATAAAAGATAAAAGACAAAAGTAAAAAGTAAAAAAGAGGAACGCAGGGTGTTATGTCTTTAAGATTTTATCTGACATAAAATCGAAAGCTCCCTTTCTTAAATTGATCCCGTACTCAAGCCAGGCTTTGAGATAAAATAACTGCAATCCATGAGAAAACAAGCGCAAGAACATCGCTAAGATTGTGACCTGCATCAGCTATTAAAGCCATTGAGTTCGAAAAATAACCAGACAGGGCTTCTGCAATGACGAAAATAATATTTATGATAATGCCTGTTTTAAAGGCATTACCTGACGTAATGTTGTGATTATGAGTTTGTTCCGGAGAAGCTACTTTCAGACCATCTTCATGTCTGAAAATCAAAATATATTCGTCCATTTAGTTATGATTTAATTCCATTTATTTAACAATCGATCCGGAATCTTGTTTAAATGGCTTCAGCCTTGGTATCCAGCGGGAGACATTCTTTTTATATTCTTTGTACTCGGCTCCAAATTTTTTTTCAAGAAGTGGTTCTTCGAGTAAGACAAAATAGAGATTATTTATAAAGAAAAAAATCACGGCCCATTCAAATATGTTCAAAGATAAAACTGCTATTGATTCTCCTATTAACACAATTAAAACTCCTATTATCATTGGATTTCTTGCATATCTATACATTCCATCTATAACCAGTTTCCTGGTCGGACTCCATGGAGCCAATGTCCCTTTCCCGATTTTGATAAATTTCGTTATGGTAATTATCATAATGCACAATCCGATCGAAATTATAAAAATGCCTGCAACCAGGGCTAAAATATTATGTACTGAAATGTTTGGTTCAATATCTAAAGGCACTAAAATCAAAACTGTAACCGGAAGAATAAATGAAAATAATTGGTTTAATACATTTTTCATTTTTTATTTGCAGGTTTTTCCAGATTTTCCTTAACCCGGAATTTTACGATTTTTGTTATAAGGTCAAATGGAATCTGTTTGTCAACAGGAAATTTTACCGAACCTTTTGCTCCATCGTATAAAGATAAGTCCTTTTTGAAAGTCTCAATTCCTGATGGTGTAGGATAAAATCCAATATGATTTTTAAAAGCAGCAAAATGAACCAGGTTACCTTTTAAAGTAAAAGCCGGCATGCCATAATTAATTGTCTCTTCTGCCAGTGGTGCAGCTTTTCTGATTGTTTCCCTAACCTGCTCTAAAAGATTTTGAGTCTCTTTCGGGAAGCTTGCGATATAACTATCGATGTCATTGAATTTAGTTCTGGTTGTTGTCATACTTAGCAGCTTGATAAATTTTAAACCGGCTCACAGGTTGGATTGATTTTCAAACAATTGTCTCAGGCATATAACCTTTATTTTTGTAATCGTTATCTATTCCGTCATAACTCAAGGGTTGTCTTTTATTATTAAAGTTCTTTCACTTCAAAAAACATTAAGCTAAGCGTTCTTGCGATGTGGTCTTTCAGTGAATAATAAATACAGCCTTCGCAGAGTACATAATTCGTTTAACATCTTAATTCCTGCAATAATCAGATTCCAATAAATAGAATTAGTAATGAAGGAAAACACAGAATGAGACAAATCAATGATATTACATATCAGACATGTATTGTTTATACCAGAACAACGACACATCTGCATAGGAGTAATTCTCTGTTTTAATTAGTTTCGTGTTAAAGAATTTCTTATCAATCATGTTCCTGATCTCTGTCTCCGTCTTATCAATACCAAAATTGTAGGCTGTTGCCAGAAATTTTACCTCAGACAGCTCATCTTTCAGACTCGTTTTGAAATTCTTTTCACAAATCATTATAAATGCAATCAGATAATTTATCTCACTCTTTGGGTCTTCAAGATCTTTGATAATCGATTTCCTGAAATCTGTAGCATCGTCAAAATCCGAAACATTTTTAAATGTTATTCCCGATCTGCGTCCCAGAACAGCCGGTGCTTTTTCCCGGATTATTTCAGCAAAAGACGGTTTCATCTGGAACTGTCCAATTGAAAAGTTGGCATAATCCTCGCCCAGGTTAACATAAAGGGTCTTAAGTAAAGTGATTTCCATCTTATCCTGTAATGCAGAATAACGTACCAGTTCGGGGAAAATAATTGATATAGCCAGAGGATATGAGATATGATTTTTAGTAAGAAGAGGTTCTATCCAGTTTCTGTTTTCTTTCTCAAAAGCCACCGCTTTTTTCCAGTCATCACCAAAAAGATCCTTGTAGTTAATCGATTGGGACCAACCGGATTTCCACAATCCTGCAAAAAGAAAGAAAATAATTAATATTCTCAATTTGAATACCTTTTTAAACCTCGAAGCCTCTTGTCTAGAACGGTATCTTACACTGCATGATTGCATTCCTCTTTGGAGAATAATACATATAAGCAAGGTAAACCTGCCCATTAACTTTTATCCACCTGAGATTAAACATATCCGACATTGTAGTGCCATCGCTGAAAGTCAATGTGCCGTAATTATAATACGCATATTTCGTATTGGTGCTATTTACGAACAAATCTTTAGCGCCTGCAGCATCAGGCTTAAGAGTCAGCAGAACTTTATTCGACAGGTCAATAACCCTATCATAGGCTAAAAATAGAATGTCGTCATATTTAATATTGCTGTTTAAGGTACCTCCTACTGATTTAAGAGGATCGTAGTTTACTCCGGCGATATTTGTAACAAGCTTAGGCATAGTACTCATTGGTCCGCCTCCCTGCATCATCTTTTGCTGCATCTCCTGGGCATACTTCATTGAAAGATCCATTTTCTCCTGGTCGGTTTTTGCATTTTTCATAGCTTCCTCCACCTTCTTCCCATCAGCTTCACTCACAGGAACATTTTCAACCACTATGGCAGCAAATTTATCTTTCGATTTTGTTACTTTAAATTCTTTAATCTCGTCATAAGGACCATAATTTTTTCCTGCGAATTTTATCAGGAATTTTTCACCTGATTTAGTAATGTATTCGTTATTGGCCCAGGGGGTTGTTGCCTTTGATGCGTCGCCATTATTCACATCATCAAATCCTGTTAATCTTGGATCCCCGGCTTTGATCGGACCCTGGGTATTACCATCCTTAACAATATAAAAATTGCTTGTTACGATATCTTTTACAAGAATTGATCCATCGTCCTTAACACTGATATTTATTTCGGAGTACATTAGTTTCAGATTTCCCCCAAGCTCAAATATCAGTTCAGGTTGTTCGCATGCGCATTTGGGCTCAGGTTGTTGTTTTGCAGTATTGGATGACGCTTTGGGTTTTCCGAGAGTATTATTTGTCACTTTATTTAACAAACCGCCAACCTGAGCATTGACAGGATTTCCAAAGAATGTACAAATTGCCAGAAGAAACAGGAGCGACTTTTTCATACTATAAGTTTTGGTTTATTCTCAAATATAAATATAACATATTAACACAGAAGCAAGCCCGGGGTTCAAATTTATTTTCAATTCTTTTAAATAGATAATTCGGTGCTCAGCACATTTGGATTATACGAAAGTGTACGTCAGTCCGAAGCTGGTAAAGTACGAATATTGAGTTGCCAGTTGCTGTAACCGACGCTGATATCAATAATGTATTTTTCCTCATTCTGGTTTAGATTCCCACTTATATTAACCTTCCAGTCCCTGGTTATTCTACTTTCAGATATATTTCCTGATAAATCATTAACCAATGACAAAAAAATCCGGTACCCAGAAGAGGTACCGGATTGCATTGAAGATATCGGGAATGAAAAAACAAGGAATTATTTATGCTTAACAGAGTTTTCAGCAGCGGGTTCAAGTCCATCATCTGTCATTACCCATAGACTGTTGCCGGATTCCCAGCTGGATTCAAGATATTCGTCAGATTCATTTCTGAATGAGGAGTGAAGCAAAATCCTGGGATCTTTTTCAAATTTCAGAATTGTGCCTGTCGGAATATAAAGGTTTATACCAACATTGTCGGCCGACCATTTACGTCCTGACGGGCTGGTAAAATATTCATCGACATGAAGAGTATCCCCTTTGATACTGTAATTGTAGATCAATCCTTCTGTTTTTTTTATAGCTTCCATCTCAGTGCGGCCCGCAGAACGTTTTCTTACTTCTATCCTTGTTGATTTGTTATCCGACCTGTCTACAGTTAGATATGAGCGGATGTATAATTCTTTCTTTTCATCATTAATGTACACCGAATACTCGTCATGCGGAAGAGCAAAATCTTTCTCGAATTTGAGGTCAGCAATCTTATTATCACTTCTTATATAAAGAGTATCCGGAGAATTTGAAAGGACAGTCTCTATTGATGTTTTGGTGGTTTTGGCAAAACTGATTCCCTCATTGAAACCGATAACAGCGAGACCTGCAATACTCATTACCCAGACGACCAGGGCGATCAAACTGATAACTCCATCTCTTGCCTTGAACCAGAATATCATTTTGACACCCCAGTAAATAAGTGCAAGCATTGGTAAAATAAATGCGATGGATGACAATATGGTTATCCATGGAACGGATGCAGGATTCACAATATAATTGAGAAAATCGGTGAAATTGATAAGATTGATCCCTGAAGAATCAATTGAGAATACTCCGGGGAATTTGAAAACAAAGATCATTATAAAACTTAAAATGGAAAGGAATCCTGTAAGTACAAACACAACACCTATTATTATCAGGAAGATGCGTAGTACGATATAGAACACTCTGCCAATTGCCATGAAAATTTCGTTTATGGCATTTCCAATTCGTGATGAGCTTTTATATCCTGCACTGTATTGCGGAGCTCCGGTCATTTGAGTGTTATCGTAATGGTTGTTCTGGTTTGTGGATGAATGATATGAGCCACCGGACATTTCTCTCTTTTGAGAATCTGTTCTGGCTACAGGAAGTGCGATCCATAAAACAACATAAACAAATAATCCAATGCCAAACATTGCTGAAACAACAAACAGGATCCTGAACAGAACAGGATCAGTATTGAGATAGGCCCCAATGCCACCGCAAACACCACTGATAATAAAATCATCAGGGTTGCGATGCATTCTTCTTTTCTGGGATGTATAAACCGGTGCTGCTGTCTCAGACTCACCATGATCAAAATCTTCCGGTTTGCCTATAATAGAGATCATTGCTTCAACATTTTCCCTGGTAATTACTCCGGCCAAACCTTTCTTCGACTGAAATATTTCTGCAATACGCGATTCGATATCCTCGATTGTTTCATGTCCGCCCTGTACATTGCCAAAGCGGTTATTAATTGCCTGAAGATAATCGCGCAATATCCGGAATGCCTCCTCATCAATCTGAAACAGAATACCGCCTAGATTTATATTAATTGTCTTGTCCATTAGTGTCAGTTTTTCTTGGTTAATAATAGGTTATCTGGTTCTGATCAGATTTACTGATTCGACTAGCTCCTGCCACGATTTATCAAGATCGGCAAGATATTTCCGGCCTTCATCGGTCAGCTCATAATATTTACGCGGAGGACCCTGCTGTGATTCTTCCCAGCGGTAGCTTAGCAATCCGGCGTTTTTTTGCCTTGTAAGAAGCGGGTACAGGGTACCTTCGACCACAATTACCTCTGCCTCCTTAAGTTCTTTAATAATGTCACTTGCATAACATGAATTCCTGGATAACACCGAAAGGATGCAATACTCCAGTATCCCTTTGCGCATTTGAGCTTTATTATTTTCTAAATCCATGATACAATTTTTTTAAAGTTTACACTTCGAATATTTTATGATCAACTACCTGTCAGAGCTTCATGTTCTTTCTGACATTATCAAATTCTTGTTTTACAGAATCTTTTATGTTGTGGATATTGACAGGATTCCCTTTCATTGCAATTTTCTCGGCAGTGGTCTTTGCCTCGGGAAGAACGATATACAAAATGAGATAAATCAGAATACCGACTCCCATCATTGCAAGTACAAAGAAGATCAACCTGACAAGCCAGAGTTCAATATCCCAGTAGGCTGCTATTCCTGCACAGACCCCGCCAATAACTCTATGGTCAGTATCGCGGTATATCCTGTGATACCCGGGAGATGAAAACTTATCGCGTGCTGTTGGTCCTTCGGTGTCGGAAATATCTTCGGGAGTTCCTAAGACCGTTATGACCTGGTGGACATCCTCAATGTTTATTACCTGTTTATAGTTGGTAAGTTTTGTCCGGAACAGTTCTGCCATCCGGGTCTCTATATCAGAAAGGATCTCAGAGGAACTTTCTTCTCCGGCAAAATGAAGTTCGAGATTCCTGAGGTACCTTTTTAATTCGGCATAGGCGTCTTCGTCGATGTTGAAAGAGTATCCGCCGAGATTAATGCTAACTGTGATTTTCATGGTGCTTTTAATTTTTTACTACTGTTTAATACATGTAACATGACAATGCAAAGATATATATAAAAATATATACTATGCAATACATAGTACTAAAATAATTCAATTATTTTATAAAATATTTTTTAAGTGACAGATAGTCAGAAAGATAAAAGTTCAATATTTTTTGAATTTTATTGAGGTTTCATTTATTGACTTTTATTTTTGGGATATAGACCCCTCTGCCGCTGCGCGGCATCTCCCCCGCGGGGAGAGAAAAAACAGGTTTAAAAGACAGTTTTTTTCCCCCTTTAAGGGGGAACACAAGGGGGTCCCTATCGCCGAGTAAAACCCCTCTGTCAGCTTCGCTGACATCTCCCCCAGGGGGTTCTGAATCGAGGACAAAAACCCCTCTGTCAGCTTCGCTGACATCTCCCCAGGGGGTTCTGAATCGAGGACAAAAACCCCTCTGTCAGCTTCGCTGACATCTCCCCCAGGGGGGAGATAATATTCTGATATTTAGGTAAATTATTCTAGAAAAATAAGAATTTTTCCCCTCTTGGGGGGAATAAAAAGGGGGTGCTAAGAATTGCATGATTTTCATAACGCTGGCGCATTGATCAGCTCATATTACCCAACAAATTCCTATATTTATCAAAATATTTTCACGTATGAAAAAGAAATACAAATGGGGTATTCTTGCTCCCGGGAAAATGTCTGCAAAATTTACCAGTGGACTTAAATTACTGGAAAATGTTGAATTATACGCGGTTGGATCACGTGACCTGAAACGGGCAAAACAGTTCGCGGAAGACTTTGGGTTTAAGAAATACTATGGCAGTTATGAAGAACTGGCAAATGATGGAGAAGTCGATGTGATTTATATTGCATCTCCGCATTCTCATCATTTTGAGCATACTTTGTTATGTTTGAAGAATAAGAAAGCAGTTATCTGTGAAAAAGCATTTGCTTTAAACAGCATGGAAGTAAAAGCTATGATCAGTGAAGCTGAAAAGCAGAAAGTGTTTCTGATGGAAGCGCTTTGGCCTCCTTTCCAGCCAATTTACAGGAAAACAAAAGAAATTCTGCTTGGAGGTGAACCGGGTAAGATAATTCATTTGAATGCCCGGTTTTCATTCCAGGCCCCTTATAATCCAGCCGATCGGAAGTTCAACCTGGAACTAGGTGGTGGTTCACTTCTTGATATTGGAATATATCCTGTAATTGATGCTCTGTATTTTATGGGAGTTCCTTCGGAGGTAATCGCAAAAGCTTCATTTACAGAGACAGGATCGGAGGATTCTATAAACATTATATTCAGTTATGACGATGGTCGCATGGCAACCATTTACAGCTCATTCCGCACAGCAGGCGGGATCGGATGTGATATACTCTGCGAAAACGGGAATCTTCTATTCTCACGCGGACGCGATATGTCACAACGGCTCAACGTTGCTTTGAATGGTAAAGAAAATAAGGAATATTCACTTCTGCCTGATGGGATGGGTTACCAGTTCGAAGCAATGGAAGTTATGAAATGCCTAGATGACGGAAAACTTCAGAGCGACGTTGTTCCTCATTCATTCAGCCTTAACCTGATGAGTACACTCGACAGAATAAGGCAGGCTGCGGGGATTGTGTTTCCGGGGAGAGAACCAAGTACCTAGCACCAGAATTAGCCATGTCAAAACACAGTTCAGATATTGAGAAAGAAGGTGCCTTTTACAGGAAGAAACTTCTTCTGAGTATGATTATTCCGGGGATATTTGTGTTTTTGATGTGGTTGGTGAAGATTATTGAAGTACTCTTTGAAATAGATCTCTCACGTCTTGGTATTTATCCCCTGACAGCACAGGGATTGTCAGGGATTTTATTTTCTCCTTTTATTCATGCCGACTTTACACATTTATTCAATAATTCAATACCACTGTTTTTTCTTTCAATAGCACTTTTTTATTTTTATTCGGAGGTAGCATTAAAAGTCTTTATCTGGACATATTTTCTTACCGGATTGCTGGTCTGGGTTGCAGGAAGGGCTGCATGGCATATAGGAGCTAGCGGACTTGTTTATGGACTGGCATCATTTCTCTTTTTCAGCGGTATAATACGCAGATATTTCAGACTCATTGCATTATCGCTGCTTATCGTATTCCTTTACGGATCAATGGTGTGGGGACTGTTTCCCGGAGTATATAAAAATGTTTCCTGGGAGTCGCATATGCTGGGATTCTTTTCGGGTGTCGTTCTGTCAGTATGGTTCAGGAATCAAGGTCCGCAAAAGCCTGTTTATGAGTGGATGGAAGAAGAGTCTTCCTTCGCTGAAGCTTCGAAGGGCAAAGGGGAGATTAGGGGAAAGGGAGAAGAGGAGAATGCGGAAGAGGGGTAATAAGATAAAAAGATTACCACGCTCTCCTTCGTCGAGCTCACAATGACATTGTAAGTATGTAAATTTGAGCAAGCAACAAGCACCATTTTTAGAAAAATACGTTATTTAGATGATCCAACGTTCAGATTCCTTTATGATAGCTCCTTTAGTCATAATTTTGGTTTGCGGTGATATAACAAAATAAATACCTTTGAACCTTACAAAATTGTCTTTATGTCTAAGATATCAGCTGTAATAATAACTTTTAACGAAGAAAAATATATTGAGAAATGTATTAGATCGCTTGCAGAAGTAGCAGATGAGATTGTTGTTGTCGATTCACTTTCTACTGATAAAACACCGGAAATTTGCAAAACGCTTGGGGTTCGATACATCGAACATCCTTTTAAGGGATATAGAGATCAGAAAAATTTTGCATTGACACAAGCTTCTTTCGATTATGTACTATCTCTTGATGCTGATGAGGAGATTTCTCCCAGACTAGAAAAATCTATTCTTGCAATAAAGCAAGATTTTAAATATGATGGCTATAAATTTAGAAGGTTAAATAGATATTCTGGCAGGCTGATTTATCACAATAACTTATTCCCGGAACGCAAAATTCGTCTTTTCAATAGAGAGAAAGCTCAATGGTGTGGATATAACATTCACGAAAAAGTGATCCTTGATAATCCTCACAGTGTAAAGCGCCTGAAAGGAAACTTACTCCATTGTCAGTATGCTAGTTATGAGGAGAGCGTTGATAAGATGAACAAGTATTCAACTCTATTGGCAAATGAATATTTTAAACAAGGCATCAAATTTAATGCGAAAAAACTCCTATTTAATCCCTTATGGAGGTTCTTTCATACATATTTTATAAGAGGTGAGGTTATTTATGGATATGATGGATTTGTGATAAGCAAACTTCTTGCTACCTCCTGTTTCCTGAAATATGTAAAACTTAGAAAGCTTTACATCCGGGCAAAGCAATCAAAATGGGATACAGATCATCATGTCAACATTATAAACACAAATCAAATCAACAATAATGAAGAAAAACCAAATCCAATTTCAATCGGATTTGATGCCAAACGAGCCTTTTTTAACTATAGCGGATTAGGTAATTACAGCCGTAACTTTTTATTTGCTCTCGCGAAAAACCACCCTGAAAACTCCTATTACCTTTTTACACCTAAAACAAAAAATCGGTTTGTTATGGAGAATGAAGGGCAGTACAATTTGATTGAGCCGAGCTTGACTATTTTTAAATTGATCAATCCACTATGGCGTAGAAAGTACATGATAAACGACATTAAGCGGCAAAAACTAGATTTATTTCATGGACTAAGCCAGGAATTGCCTCTCGGTATCGAAAAAACCGGAATAAAGTCAATAGTTACAGTTCATGATCTGATCTTCATGAGATTCCCTGAGTTCTACAAATGGGTTGATGCAAAAATTTATTATAGGAAATTAATTCAGGCATGTCGGGTTTCTGACCATATTGTTGCTATAAGTAAACAAACCAAAAACGACTTAGTCAGGTACCTTAACATATCTCCCGATAAAATATCTGTGATTTATCAGGGCTGTAACCTTTATTTTTGGAATAATTACAGCAAAGAGTTCTTTCAGGAAGTCAGAAAAAAATATAACTTACCAGAGAGATATCTTTTGTATGTTGGAACCATTGAGGAACGCAAAAATTTACTTAGTATAGTTAAGGCAATTCAGATAACAAATATCAACATTCCGCTTGTTGTTATTGGCCGAAAGGTCGATCTTTACTACAAAAATGTTCTAAACTATATTACTACCCATAAACTTAATAATATAATATTTGCTGAGCGTATCTCAAATCTTGAATTACCTGTCTTATACCAAAATGCAGAATGCTTCATATATCCCTCGTTTTTCGAGGGGTTTGGGCTACCACTTCTCGAGGCATTGGTTTCAAGAACTCCCGTTATTACAAGTAAAGGTGGGTGTTTTGCTGAAGCAGCCGGGCCTGGAAGTTATTACGTGGATCCTGGCAGCGCCGAAAATATTGGCGAAGCTATTCTTAATGTAGTTAATAGTAAGGAGCTTAGGGATAAGATGATAACCATAGGTGCAGATTATGCCAATAATTTTAAGGATGACGTTATTGCCCATACCTATATGAAACTCTATCATTCATTGCTAAAGTAATTCTCAAAATATATAGTTACGAAAATGAAAGTTTGCGGTTTTACAATTGTCAGGAATGCTATTAAATATAGTTATCCTGTCGTGGAATCAATTAAATCGATCTTGCCACTTTGTGACCAGATGGTAGTTGCAGTTGGTAACTCTGACGATGGCACTATTGACATGATTAAGAGTATCGATAGCGCAAAAATAGTCATAATCGAAACTGTATGGGACGATACCCTTAAAGAAGGAGGGCGCGTTCTTGCCATGGAAACCAACAAGGCTTTGGATGCAATTCCTGATGATTTCGACTGGTGTTTCTACATTCAGGCTGATGAAGTGGTTCATGAAAAGTTTCACCCGATTATTCTGAGAGAAATGGAACGAAGGGTTGATCAACCTGATGTGGAAGGTTTGCTTTTTAACTACTTGCACTTCTGGGGTACTTACGATTATGTAGGAGTCGGCAGAGAATGGTATCGTCGCGAGATCAGAGTGATCAGAAATGACACACGTATCAGATCTTATAAGGATGCACAGGGCTTCAGGATTGATAATCAAAAGCTTAATGTTAAGCATATAGATGCGTACATTTATCATTATGGTTGGGTTCGGCCTCCCGATACTGTTAAATCTAAAATGATAAATTTTAACACTCTTTATTTTACCGGTAAAAAACTTGAAGAGAAATTAGATAAAGTCACTAATTTCGACTACTCGGCAATTGATGCGGTGAGCATATTCAACGGCACACATCCAAAGGTAATGGAGGACTTAGTGAATAGGTTAAACTGGCACGTGCAATTCGATGAAAGAAAGATTAAGTTCAGTCTTAAGGATTACCTTCTTTATTGGTTTGAAAAGAATTTCGGGTCCAGATTGTTCGAGTATAAAAATTATAGGATCATTCCATAATTAAACGTAAAATGTCTTAATTATTTTGAATTTAATAAGGAAGCAATTTTTTTTCTTGTCATACAGTAAGTTTGTCTTTTTATTATTTGTCTCACTTCAAAATTATTTATCATCTACATTTATTTATATAGCTTATTTGTGTTAATTGGAACTGCATAAATATTTATGGTTTTTTTCCAGTTAGTTATATCATTACTTTTCTCCAGTTTAATTATTCTGGCATTTATGTTAAAGTCTTCAAAATAGAATATTTCATATTTATGTTGTTTAATGACATCATACAACTCTGCTTTTTCTTCGGGAGTACTATACTTAAAACTCTCCGCAACTATTGCAGGTTTATATCTTTCAATTAAATCGGATATTGATTTTATAATTTCTTTATCGTATCCTTCTGTATCAATTTTAATGAAAGAGAGATTTTTAAGCTTATCCTTATATTTCTGTTCGAGAAGTACTTGCAAATTAACCCCTTTGATTTTATCCGGGTAGATGAATTTTCCATGTACACTATTTTTTGTTGGAGAAATACCTCCATTGGCAAACGATGCCTCTGATGATATATAATAAAATTCTTCTTCTTTAACAGTTATAGCATAAGGGAAAGGAACAATGTTTTGCTTTTCTTTATTGAGAGAAGCATTTTTTTCTAATATTTTATAAACATAAGGATTAGGTTCAAATCCTAATGTGATACCAGAACTACCCGCTGCTAAAGCCATAAGAACAGTAGTGTCTCCTATATTAGCACCAATATCTATTACTAAATCTCCATTTTTAATGAACTTCTTAAAAAAATCAATCATTTCCTGATTAATTAATAAAGGACTAATCAGAGGGTTATCCCAATTAGCAAAATCTACTTTTCCTTCATCCTTTAAATCAAATGAATTGATTTTAGCTGGATATTCCTGTGTAAATCTCCTGGCTTTTCTCCTACGAAGAGACTCTTTAAAATAGCTTAGTGTTTTCATTTTATTTTAATTCTACTTTGATAGATTAGCGTATTCCTTTGAATACGCATAGTTAATATTTTTAATCTTAAAAACAAATGTTGCTTGTGGAATTATTTCGTAATCAATACCATAAAATTATATCATGAAATACCGAATAAAATTGACACCACACAATAAATAAAGCTTAGGGTGGTCACTTTTCGCGACCCAACATGAAGTTATGTTGTACGAAATCTCGCATTCTTAATTGCCGAAAACTTGCATTGTTATTTACCGTTTACATCTGTAGTTTGAAAAAGAATGGGAAGAATAAATTGAAGATATTTACTTCGATTGTTGACAAAGTCGGGCAAATCACTACCTTTAAAGCGAATTTACTGAGAAACCTGATTATACTCTTTACATATGAATGACAAACCTGTAGCTGTCATTACAGGGGCCAGCAGAGGAATCGGCAGGTCGGTTGTAATAGCTTTAGCAGCCGAAGGGTATGATATTGCAGCTATAGCCCGTTCTGTTGACAGCAAGAGTATGGAAAACCTCGGTCCCGAGGTTGAAAAGAGAGGAGCCCAATTCTTCCCGATAGGTTTGGATATTTCCTGTTCAACATGTCAGAAGGAGGTGGTTTCCAATATACTGGAGAGATACGGGAGGATTGATGTTTTGGTTAATAATGCAGGTGTAGCGCCCCTCCAACGAAATGATGTTCTTGATATGACCGAGGAAAGCTACGAGAGGGTTATGAATATAAATTTGAAAGGGCCGGTTTTCTTTGCGCAGAAGATTGCCAGGGAAATGATCTGGCTTAAACAACAGATAAGTGATTATAAGCCTGTTATAGTTTTTATTACCTCCGTCTCAGCAGTCAGATCTACAACAAACAGGGCTGAATATTGCATATCAAAATCCGGGTTAAGTATGGCTTCGACAGTTTTTGCCGACAGGCTTTCCTTTGAGGGAATTCTTGTCTTCGAAGTTCGTCCGGGTGTTATTCAGACGGATATGACAACAAAAATCAAAGATGAGTATGACAAACTTATAAGCGAAGGATTTGTTCCTCAAAAACGATGGGGATTACCTGAAGATATCGGGAAAGCTGTTGCATCAATTTCAAGGGGTGACTGGAATTTCTCCACAGGTATGATATTTGAAATCAATGGTGGCCTCAATATCCACAGGCTCTGAAATCATTTTACAGAATAGCCGGATAACAAAACCGAAGAAATATTTAATGAAGATTGAACAAAAGGACAAATCCTGATGTTTAATCTTAAATTCTAAATTTATTGAAATGAAAAGAGCATTATTATTTTTAACAATTTCGGGTTTATTACTGGTAAATGTCGGGGCACAGAATAAATTAAACGCCGATACGACAGCAACAAAATTATTATGGTTAGGTGAAAAAGTTACCGGTCAGCATACCGGGACGATTAAATTACAATCTGGTTGGCTTAACTGGCAGGATAACAAAATTGTGTCAGGTGAGTTCACTATTGATATGAAATCTCTCAAAGATACCGAGGATAACAAAATGTTACAGGGGCATTTGAAATCGGATGATTTTTTCGGTGTCGGGAAGTTTCCTACAGCAAAGCTTGTGGTTACCGGTAGTACACCTTTTGATAAGGGTACCGGGGTAGTTACTGGAACACTTACAATAAAAGATGTGACTAATCCTGTGGAATTCAAAGCTACCATGCAGAAGAAAGATGAGGGAGTATGGTTCTTTGCAAATATTAGTGTGGATCGGACAAAATATAATATCCGTTATGGTTCAGGATCATTCTTCGATAACCTTGGGGATAAAACCATCTATGACGAATTCAAACTGAAAGTTAATCTTTTGGTTAAGTAATAATTTAATTGTCATTCCGAATGTATCCGCCAGCGTTCGACTGAGCTCACGCCGAAGTCAGGCGGAGGAATGAGGAATCTCAAATTGAAGCAGCAAAGTTTTACATTCGAAAAAGATTTCATTTTATTTCCCGGCAATTTTTTTGGTAAAGTCGGAAATCATAACAATATTGTATTCTCAAATCAATATTGTATATGACAAACGACTTAACGGCTAATGATAACCAGAAAAGATTTGTATTTAAGGGATTTCTAATCCCATTCATTCTGGTGACCAGTCTTTTTTTTCTTTGGGGTTTTGCTCATGGATGTCTGGATGTACTAAATAAGCATTTTCAGGAATTACTGCATATGTCAAAAGCAAAATCAGCTTTTGTCCAGTTTGTGTTTTATGGCGGCTATTTTCTGATGGCGATCCCTGCAGGGTTAATAATGCAGAAATTCGGTTATAAAAAAGGGATCATTTTTGGCTTGCTTCTCTTTGCCACAGGTGCATTTTTAATGTTACCTGCAACCCTGGTTCAAACCTTCGGAAGTTTCCTGTTATGTCTTTTTGTAATTTCTTGCGGACTTACCTGTCTTGAGACAGCTGCAAATCCCTATACCACAGTTCTTGGTCCCCCTGAAAGCGGAGAACGACGAATAAATTTTTCCCAGTCATTCAACGGATTGGGATGGATAGCCGGGCCACTTATTGGGGGCATGCTGATTTTTTCAGTAAATGGTGATAGCAATAAATTTGCATCCATTGCGCTTCCGTACCTTTTGATTGGAACCCTGGTGTTAGTTGTGGCAGTTTTGTTCTGGCGAGTTACTTTCCCTGAAATTAAGGAAGAATATCATATTGCAAATAACGGAACGACAACATCAGAAGGAAGATTGAAAGATCTTCTTAAACATCCGCATTTTATTCTAGCAGTCATTGCACAGTTTTTATATGTAGCTGCCCAGACGGGAGTTAACAGTTTCTTTATTAATTATGTCACAGAGGAAATACCTTCCTTAACTAATCAGCAGGCTGCTCAGATTCTGGGTTTTGGAGGAATGGGTTTATTCTGGCTTGGAAGATTTACCGGTAGTACAATTTTGATGCGGATCATACGTCCCAACCGGCTTCTTGCATTTTATGCAATTATGAATGTGTTAACAATGAGCCTGGTTGTGGCCGGACTGGGATGGGTATCCGTGGTAGCACTTTTTTCAACCTATTTTTTTATGTCGGTAATGTTCCCGACAATATTTGCCCTTGGGATCAAAGGGCTGGGTCCTCTGACTAAAAAAGGATCTTCTATTCTGGTGATGTCGATTGTTGGAGGAGCAATCTTTCCGATGTTCATGGGTTGGATTGCTGATGTCTCAAGAATGGCACTCGGATTTATTGTTCCACTTCTCTGTTTTAGTTTTATTGTCTTTTTTGGACTAAAGGGATATAAAGTCAGAAGGAGCATCTAATTTAGTTTTATTGCCTAATTATAAGACAATTATTAAATTTGGTATAGCTTGAATTATTGACAAATTCAATTAAAGTATTCTACTTCTTTGTGTTACTTTGTGTAATAACTATTAAAACCGGGAACTGTGGAAAAACTAGCCTTAAAAGAAAAAATCGGGTATGCACTTGGAGACGGGGCAGCAAATATAGCCTGGCGCGGAGTGGCTACTTTCTTATTTATTTTTTACACTGACGTTTTTGGAATAAATCCCGCCGCCGTGGGATTACTCATGTTAATTGCCCGATTCAGTGATGGAATTATCGATGTTGCAATGGGGATTATCTGCGACAGGACAAATTCCAAATACGGCAAATTTCGTCCCTGGATATTATGGACAGCTATTCCTTTAGGAGTGACATTATCGTTGCTGTTTACATCCCCTAAATTAGGTCCGGCAGGGAAAATAATTTATGCCTATTCTACCTATCTGATATTTTTTCTTGTTTACACAGCGAATAATATCCCCTATGGTGCATTAATGGCTGTTATGACCAGCGACGATAAAGAACGCACAAGTCTGGGTTCGTATCGTATGGTTGGTGCATTTACCGGTGGTATGGTGGTTCAGGGAGCTTTGTTATTTTTAGTTCTGCACTTTGGCAATATTAATCCGTCTATTAATATCGATAAGCTTGATGCAAAAAAATATGAAGTAACTGTATCAACCAATCAGGATGTTAAAAATGTAAATATCAAAACCAAAAATGGAATTGCCCTGTTTACCTGGGCTAATTCCGAAATGGCCGACAGTCTTAATGTCCCCACTCATGGTAAAAGCTTTTCAATGGAAGCGCAAAAAAAATACTCTTTTATCGTAGCCGGTGAAGAAAGCCTTAAGGCCAAAGACGTAACCATAATTGACCAGAAGAGAGGCTATAGCCATGCCATTTATCTTTTATCGGTTTTCTTATCTCTGTTCCTGATGATAACTTTCGCTACTACGAAGGAACGAGTACAACCTCCCAAAGAACAAAAAACAAGTTTGGGCAAGGACCTGAAAGATCTTATCAGAAACAAGCCCTGGATCATCCTCCTTATCATCGGTTTGCTATTCAATGTCTACAATTCGATCAAACAAGGTATTGTGGTAATCTATTTCAGCCATTATTTGCATAATCAGTTGCTGGCTGCTTCTTATATGGTTGGATTAATGCTGGCTTCAATCGCTGGTGCTATGATAACATCTCCTCTGGGCAAACGCCTGGGCAAACGTAATCTGTTCATTTATGCCCTGATTTTTTCCGGTGCTGTAAATGCATTACTTGTTTTTTGCAGTCCGAATAATATAATTGGCATTTTCACAATAGGTACCATCTCGGAGTTTGGAGCAGCAATATTCCCAACGCTATTCTTTGCCATGCTCGGTGATGCTGCCGATTACTCGGAATTCAAGAATGGACGAAGAGCTACCGGACTCGTTTACTCTGCCGGTTCTTTTGCAACTAAATTCGGAGGAGGTTTAGCCGGAGCAATTATTGGATTTGTGCTGGCAGCATTTAATTACAATGGACAAGATACCGTTGCCATTCAAGGTGCAGTTCCTGGCATCATAATGCTTATGAGTTGGATACCGACAATTATTGCCCTCATTGCAGCCGGTGTGATGACGCTCTATCCATTAAACCAAAAGAAAATGGACGAAATAACAATTGAGTTAAATAGCAGAAGAGCCAAAGCTCAATTAAGTCAACAATAATCACAACAAAATATAAATTAAATAAATATGAAATACGGTTACTTCGACGACAAAAACAGGGAATATGTGATAAATAACCCGCGTACCCCGTGGCCCTGGATTAATTACCTTGGAAATGAAGATTTTTTCTCCCTGATCTCAAACTCTGCTGGCGGGTATACTTTTTATAAAGATGCGAAATTCCGCCGTATTACACGGTACAGATACAACAATGTACCGATGGATAGCGGAGGGAAGTACTTCTATATAAACGATGGCGGGAATATCTGGTCGCCCGGATGGAAACCCTGTAAAACAGAATTGGACAGCTATGAATGTCGTCATGGTATGAATTATACCAACATAAAAGGCGAAAAAAACGGGATCACGGCCAATGTTCTTTATTTTGTACCACTGAAAACATGGGCTGAAATACAAAAACTTACTCTGACTAATAGCTCAAAGAAAACCAAAAAGCTTAAGATTTTTTCATTTACAGAGTGGTGCTTATGGAATGCAGCTTCCGATATGGAAAATTTTCAGCGGAATTTTTCTACCGGGGAAGTTGAAATAGAGGGGTCAGTCATCTATCATAAAACCGAATACAAGGAAAGACGCGATCATTATGCCTACTATTCTGTGAACGTGCCCATTCAGGGGTATGACACAGATCGTGAATCTTTCATCGGTTTATACAATGGATTTGATGAACCTCAGGTGGTTGCTGAAGGCAAACCGAAAAACACTGAAGCTCATGGCTGGTCTCCCATTGCTTCACACTACATTGAAGTGGAATTGAAACCTGGTGAATCAAAGGATTTCATCTTCGTCCTGGGGTATGTAGAAAATAAAGAGGATGAGAAGTGGGAGTCAAAGAATATTATCAACAAGAAAAAGGCAAAAGAAACAATTGCCAGGTTTAATACTACTGCAAAAGTTGATGCTGCACTTGCCGATCTTCGTAAATACTGGGATAATCTTTTGAGTATCTACACAGTAAACTCGGGTGATGAAAAGCTTGACCGGATGGTGAACATCTGGAACCAGTACCAGTGTATGATAACCTTCTGTTTTTCCCGGTCAGCTTCTTTCTTCGAATCGGGTATTGGAAGAGGAATGGGTTTTCGCGATTCCAATCAGGACCTGACCGGTTTTGTTCATCAGATTCCTGAACGGGCCCGCGAAAGGATTATCGATATAGCTTCAACTCAATTTCCTGATGGAGGTTGCTACCATCAATACCAGCCGCTTAACAAACGCGGTAATAACGATATTGGCGGCGGCTTCAACGACGATCCGCTTTGGCTTATCCTTGGTACAGTGAGCTACGTTAAGGAGACCGGTGATTTTGGCATTCTTAATGAAATGGTACCTTTCGACAATGATATTTCAGTTGCACGAAGTTTATTTGACCATCTCACAGTTTCATTCGACCATGTAGCTAATAATCTGGGCCCACATGGTCTTCCTTTAATAGGACGGGCTGACTGGAACGATTGTCTTAACCTGAACTGTTTCTCAAACGATCCGGATGAATCATTCCAGACTACAGAAAACAAGACTGAAGGATCTAAAGCTGAATCTGTTATGATTGCAGGTCTGTTCGTGGTTTATGGTCGTGATTACGTTGATCTATGTAAGAAACTTGGTAAAAACGGCGAAGCTGTACGTGCTCAAAAACTTGTTGATACCATGGTTGATGTTATAAAGAAACATGGATGGGACGGTGAATGGTTTATCCGTGCATACGATTATTACGGTCGTAAAATTGGCAGTAATGATAACGAAGAGGCCAAGATATTTATAGAATCACAGGGCTGGTGCACTATGGCAGGAATAGGGAAAGAAGAAGGTCTTTGCACCAAAGCTCTTAATGCAGTAAAAGAACGGCTCGACAGCAAATACGGTATTGTGCTTAATAATCCTGCATTCACCAGATACTATATAGAATATGGTGAAATATCATCTTACCCTGCAGGTTACAAAGAAAATGCTGGTGTTTTCTGCCACAATAACCCCTGGATTATGATAGGGGAAACTGTGGTTGGCAATGGAAACCGTGCCTGGGATTACTACAAAAAAATATGTCCATCATACCTTGAAGAAATCAGTGATTTGCATAAGACCGAGCCATATGTATATGCACAGATGGTAGCGGGGAAAGATGCTTTTAAACCGGGGGAAGCCAAGAACTCATGGCTGACAGGAACGGCCTCATGGAATTTCTATGCAGTCTCGCAGTATATGTTAGGCATTCGTCCTGAGTACGACGGGCTATTGATTGATCCTTGTATCCCAACTAATTGGAAAGGGTTTAAAGCAATCCGGAAATTCAGGGACGCTACTTACCAGATTGAGGTTGTAAACCCGGAAGGAAAATCGAAAGGAATCAAAGAGGTGACAGTTGACGGTCTTCCACAAAAATCTAATCTTATACCTGTATTTGGAGATGGGAAAGAACATAGAGTGAAAATTGTCCTGGGGTAGGTACAGTGGCTTTTAATGCGTACAAATTGTCTCTCGAAGGGAAGGAATCACCCTAACCCATTGTCGTGTCCCTATATTTTCTGTTTTGTCATCCTTAATATACTTGCCTGTATATCCTGATTGTTAATCATTCTCAATACTCTCTTTGATTATATTTATTATCTTTTTCCATCGAAGTTCCTCCATTCTGGCGCCAACGATTTCAATTACATGACCTGCCAGAACAGAGCCAAATAAGCCGCACTTCTCAAGAGATAACCCTTTTGCATAGCCATACAGGAATCCGGAGGCGTACAGATCGCCTGCACCGGTTGTATCGATACACTGAACCGGGATAGCACGGATTTTAATTATTTCTTCTCCCCTTTTTACCATGGAACCTTCTTTACCAACTTTAATGACTACAATATCACATAAGCTTGAAAGGCTATTTAAGGCTTCAGTCGGAGCAAAGCCGGTAAACGATTTTGCCTCATCTTCATTGGCAAAAATGATATCTATATATTTTTCAATTATTTCTTTGAAATCAGTAAGTTTTGCTTCTACAACATTATAGCTTGAAAGATCAAGGGCAATTATCATGTTATTTTGTTTGGCAATCATGCAGGCTCTTTCCACAAGGGCTTTATTTATAATCAGATATCCTTCAAGATAAAGAATATTATAGTTTTTGAAATCTTCCGGATTAAGGTCACCTGATTCCAGCTCGACAGCGGCACCGAGGTGAGTTGCAAAAGTTCTTTCAGAATCGTGAGAAATGAGAGCTATTGCTGTACCTGTAATTAAATCCCGACGTGATAAAAAAGTTTTCACTCCCGCCATTTTCATGTCATTTTCAAAAAAGTCACCGGTTTCATCTTTTCCTACAGATCCGATAAATCCTGTATTTATACCAAGCATTGCGAGGCCGTGGATTGTATTGGCGGCTGACCCTCCTGATGTGCGATTTCTTTTATGGCTAGTGGTTTCGGATTTAATAAGAGTCGATTTTTCACCATCTACAAGCTGCATACTTCCTTTTGGTAATGAAAATTTCTCAAGTATGTTATCATTGTCAATCAATATCATAACATCGACAAGGGCGTTCCCTATTCCAAGTATCCGCTTCATTTTAAAAAATTTCTCCAAAGATATTGCTTAATTCAGCAAAAGCCCTTACTTTTGCGACTCTAAATACAATACGGTATTTAGAAATTGTACCTCAATGGCTCAGTTGGTCCAGGTTGTTCTGACATGTCGGGATTTTTAAACAGACAAATTCGGTTAAAGAGAGATCAAAAATATTCCTCAGTAGCTCAGTTGGTTAGAGCAATGGACTGTTAATCCATGGGTCGTAAGTTCGAGTCTTACCTGGGGAGCAAATTAAAACAAATAATGCCTTGATACACAATAATATCGAGGTTTTTTTGTTTGTTACTACTGAAACATAGCAGAAACATTTTTGGGTTTTACCCTCTATTATTCAATTATCCGAGCCGACCAAGGCAACCGAGGAGACCCGCTCAAGGGTCGACGAGCTCAGCGATTTTCAAAGCAATTATAAAGCCCACGAAGCTGATTCTGAGGGCTGGTGATAAATTACCGTGATCAATGATTAATAATCCTTCAAACAGCGAACGGAATAACCAGAAACGTAGTAAACACCGCTAATGGAAGCCGAAGCATCAAAATTGTTCATTTCGCTTTGTTTTGTCACTTTTAAGAGTCTTTCTGATCGGGCTATTTCCCCAGTACTTTTTTTAAGAAGTCAATCTCCATTTGTAATTGACCGACCTTCTTATATAGTTCTGTTTTTCCCTTATCTTCTTCATTGATTACCACCGAACCTTTTTCAAAAACACTGCTGGCTCCTAATAAAAACTGTTTCTTCCACGTGGTAATCTGATTAGGATGAAGATCGTATTTCCTGGCTATTTCCTGAAGAGTATTTCTTTCCTGAAGAGCCTCTAATACTACTTTTGATTTAAATCCTGATGTGCGGTTTTCTCTTTTTTTCATAACAACAAGTTTAATAAATTTTCAAATTATACCTGTTGTCTAAGTTTTGGGGCTAATTGTAATCATCGTATAATAAGCTTCTTCTCCGGTTTTTTCTAATTCACAAATTGTGTGATTCATCGTTGAAACACCATACTCTTTTTGTTTCCGAAAGTGAATGAACATTGCTGCTAAGTTCACTGCAGTTTCAATTCCTTTTGGGTTTCTGAATATCACGGTAAAAAACATTTTCCAATAATAGAATCCGGTTGCTGTGTTAAAACCTGCCCTACTACAAACCCTTAGGAATGAACGCATATAAATAAGCCATGTCCTGAAATTTGGATTATGTCTATAATGGGGTCTGATATTCAAGCTTGTATAAATAACCCGCTTATAATAATTCGAAGGATCATAAATTTCATTGATAACCCG
>Ga0182027_10000672_pt1 | contig 58571 bp, 61 predicted proteins | sample 712E1DmetaG_FD_121300 | JGI IMG/M metagenome (GOLD analysis project Ga0182027, IMG submission 121300) | Permafrost microbial communities from Stordalen Mire, Sweden - 712E1D metaG (Illumina Assembly) | ecosystem: Environmental > Terrestrial > Soil > Wetlands > Permafrost | place: Sweden...
CTGAGGTGTACTATGCTTGCAATAGATATCAACACATTTATCGTTTTTTGTAAAACATTAATTGGTCAAAATTTAAAAACGGTAGAGGGGAAATCTCAATTTATTCTCAATAATGTCACTGGTAATGCTTTTTATTACCAGGTATCAACTAAAAATGTGCAGAAACAAGCTATAAGGTATGTAGATCGTGTCCTTAAACGGTATACTAAAACACAATCTCTAAACCCTGGACACTATGGCGATATAACTCCCAACGGATCGTATGTTCTCACTCTAATAAAGCTTTATGAGGAGTCCCTGAATAAGTAACCCGACACCCTGGAATCAGTCCACTTTAAGCTGTGTTGGCTTCCACTAAAGCTAAATGAATCCACCCAATCCGTGTTTCAGACTGAGACCAACTCTCTTTGAACCCCCAGTCCACAATTCCTGCACTTTACAACATAGTCAATTGTAAAGTGCTTCCTAGTTTCAGAATAGGAAAAACAAATCCCCGACACGCTTGGTTGCCAAAGGAATCTTTTTTAATCAAGCTACTTTTATACTTAAATCAATTTTGATGACACTATACATTTTTATTTATAACCTTTATAGAACTTAATAGCATGATATTTTAACATGTGTTGATAAAACAATTGCGGGAGGATTATAATCTGTAATGCCATGAATTATCGCCCGCCACCTCTTGACTATTTAACCGTTGTTCTAACATAAGAAATGGCACGACCGTGGCAGTCAGCTCAAAAAAATAAGTATAATGTTATGGCAACTAAAATACAAAAAAATCCCCCCAAAATAGCAGCAGAGGTTTTTCAGTCATGTATGTTATGTTGTGTTTGTAAAACTAGAGGCAACCAAGTGTAGATACTGTTCATTTATCAACCCATGTATTCTACGACCGAGGTATCAATGACACCATCAACGACTGTTGGAATTATGTGCGCTCGAACGTCCGATGAACTTCCAGCGTTAATGGCTGCATTTGACATTGATCAGAATGTCAAGTCATATGGTGATTTGCTTGGCATGAAATACTGGAAAAAATCAATATCTGGGTCCAATAACCAAGCGATAGAAGCAATCATCACCTGTGTCGCTGACTCTGGCAACGTAGTGGCAGCGTTAGCAGCCGAACGTATTATAGTTAAATTTCATCCAGATGTAATGTTTTTTGTAGGCATTGCCTGTGGAATACGTAAGTTCGGGCTCGGTGATGTAGTAACTTCTAACCTAATTTGGGGTTACGAGTATGTGAAAACAATGCCAAAGAGAGGAAACCTCGATCGTTCGCGAGCCAAGTCTGTGTTGCCGGAACTGTGCCGTGATATAGAGAATCTTGGATCTAAGCAAGTGTCAACTTGGTGTGATGCATTTCAGAAGCTTAGAGATAGTACACCTGACGGAGTCCCCCAACCATCTAAATGGCCCGAAAAACCTGAACTCCACAAGGCGGTTTGGATAGCATCGGGGGAAAAGGTAATGGGGAATGGCGAATTGGTGAAATTGAACAATAATCACGATAATATTAAAGCTGGAGAGATGGAAGGCTTGGGATTTGCCGAGGCATGTAACGATCAAAAGCCTGCAATACCTTGGCTCGTGGTCCGTGGAATTTCGGACCACGGCGATAAGACTAAAGATGGAAGCCAAAAAAAAGGTGTGAAAAAGGATGAATATCACTATGCTGCCGCTCTTTCAGCGGCAACATTCATACGGATGTTTCTCGAAAACAGTCTTACACTTGGCAGACTTAGTCGCGACATCCCTATCTTTTTAGATCGGTACCCGCGAAGTGAGGACGAATCTTTCATCTCTACCATAAAGGAAATCATACCTCGGAGTAAGAAAATTATACTTATTGCAACGGGATTGAATATGCTAATGAGGGAGGGAATAAAAGAACTTCTTTTAAATCAAGCTAACTCTGGCCAAAGTCAGGTGACTATAACCATTTGTCTTGGAAATCCTTTTAGTCCCTGTGTTCAGAGCAGGCTAAAAGAGGAAGAAGCGGATGGAACCGTGCCGCCCGTTGGATCAGATGGAATCTTACGACTTGCAAAGAGTGTTCTGGCGGAACTGAAGAAAGTTGGTAATCCAGCCAATTTTCAATTACTAATGTTCAATAATTATCCGACTTTTGCCACACTTATTTTTGATGAGCATATATTTTTCTACCCGTATGGCTATCAAATACTCGGCAACAAAAGCCCCGTTTTTTATTTACGGAACGATGGTAACACTGAAGCTGAGTTCATAGTTTCGAATGTACAACGCATTATTAATGATTCAGAAAAAGCGATTGATGTAATAAACAGGAACAGTACAAGTACAGGTAATAATCCCAGCTGAAATAAATTCTATTGGAATTACAAGTCCTTTATTGTTTTAACAAGTATATAGATGGTAAAAAAGAGGCATCTTTGTTAAAGTTTCGGGGTCAAAAGGAGAATGAATAGATGAATACCACGATCAGTCATGTTATTCTAAGAAAACATGTAGTTAAGCAAGATTGGAAAATTATGGTTGAGCCCAAAATAAAGAACAATGGCAGGAAAATCTTCGTGAACGAGATATTCACAAAAGCGGAAAGACCCATAGATGATCCCGAATGGATGTTCGCACCGCAAGATGGTCACACTCCCGTTGTCGAAACTGACTACGGTGGTATAGAAATTGCGACTTTCACGGAAAAGGCTAATCAAGAGCGCCATAAGCATCTCATAAGCATGGAAATCTACACTGTTATCGAAGGAAGCATGACTATAAGAATTGAGGATAATAGTGATGTTGTTTTACAATCTGGGGATGAAATAGTTATATTGCCTGGTGCTATTCATGAAGTCATAAACAAAGGTATCCCATTTCTCACACGAGTACATGTCATTAATTGCCACGGGCCGAGAGACAAATATATAGAAGAGAACGGAGTTTGGTGTCAGGTGCTCACACTAAAGAATCAACAAAGTGCAACAAATAGGACATAGCACTCTTAACAACGCAATCCGCCTGATAGCTTTTATCTCGCTATCTGGCAGTGATGGTAGAAGCTTCTTCCGATTTGAGATTGCTCCCAGATTTAGAATCTATATGAAAGGATTTTGAAGAAGTGGAACATAGAATCCTTATCTACGGCGGCCTTGGTAACGTGTCTAAGGAAAGGCTTATCCCAGCTTTAGATTCCCTAAGGACTAATGTCTCTATTGAGTATGCCACGGTTGATCTAGTCGATACTAAACATGGAAAACATTACCTATATGGTTTAGAGCCTACCCAGGAATATAACTCCGCTATTATAGCGACTCCTAATAACACGCACTCTTTAATAGCAATCAGCGCCTTGAACTCTGGACTCAACATTCTTTGTGAAAAACCTCTCTCCCACACTTTAGATTCGGCTAAACAGATGTTGCTTACGGCACAGAGCCACCCCACTTTGACATCTATGCTTTGCGACCATTATATTTATAAACCGTCCATAAGATATATTATCCAAAATTGGGAAAGGTGTAATAAAGAACTAGGAAGTATCATTAGTATTAAAGCCAGGATTTTTGAACGAGAACTGCAGAAGGGGCGTGAGTGGTTATTTTTCAGTGAAATTGCTGGCGGTGGCATAGCCATGGACACGGGATTTCATATTGTGTCAATAATGGGTAAGTTATTTGGGCACGATAATCTTAGAGTTATCGAGTCAAGGATGAAAAGGTATCCTCAAGCTCCTGGTGATGCAGAAACATGTGCCAGCATAACGATGTATGCAGGTCAGGTACCAATTTACATCGAGGTAGGCAAGTGGATGGGGAAAATCGATAAGCAAATTATTTTCAAAGGCAATAAGGCTACACTGACAGTCAACATAGAAAACGGTCAAATTAATCTTAATGACAGAATTGATCAACCCGTTACCAAGGACGATTGCTATAGGACAGTACTTGAAGAATTTTTGTCTTCAATAGAGGGGCATCATGTTCCGAGGACTACATTGGAAGAAGGCTATAAAACTTTAAGAATCATAAAGACGGCTTATCAAATAGCAGGGTTAGATGGTAGGGTGTGAACTGACCCCAAAGAATCAGACCACTTTAAATGTTAGATTGAAAGATTGTCATGCGATTATCGTGACCGAAACTTGGTTAAAAGAAGATCATTAATCCAATTAAGTCCTGTTTCGGGTTTATTTTGAGTCCCCCCGGTCTCTCTATCCACGTAAACTTGTTTTTATTGTATATCACGTTTTGTTTGGATAAGGTTTACATTTCGTTAATTTGTAAAGTGTAGCTCATAAAGTCACAAGGTCGCCCTCTTAACTTTTTAGTTTATATGATAAAATTAGAAGAATTGCGCAGGCTATCTAATGTCTCGGAGATTAGTTAATCACGAGTTCTCTTTTTTCTTTTATAAATTCAATGAAACCACTCGCAGCATATTTGTCCAACATTAGGTGATAACCACCACTGCCAATATCGATGTGAACCCGACCGCCAGACTTTTTACCCCAGGTATTATGTAACTTCGGTGGAAAATATGCTGTACTGGGGGTAATCGTAGCAGTACCATGCCCAACCATTGTGCCAAATTCTTCAATTTCTTCGGCAGTGGGGTTTAATTTATTAATTTCATCAAATGCCTCTGTTACTATTTTTATGGCTTTAGAAGGTTCTTTTTGCGGATGGTTCAACGAGTATTCTTCTGACTTTTTCCAGTAATCTTTTGGTTTACCTCCTTCAAGAAATACATTTTTAGCAATCTCAGCTTTCCATTTAGTTGGGAATAATCTGTTGAAGACCCATCCCTGTTCTGGTGGTTCTGCTTCCAGACGCCATTTCCTCCCAACTTTCACAAGCATCATGTTATCCCCTCCTCCATTATTCATGTCTGATATAAGCTGGACTTAATATAAAGTAACATTCCGAGACTGCCGAAAAAGTCCTATCTCCCTTTGAAAAATAGGGGCTCAGGGGAATTATTGAGCTTAAATTCCTCTTAAATTCTGTTTAAGGAAGGGAGAAACTGGGTAAGGAAAGCACCTTTTCGGCACTCTCATTCCGTCATAAGGTGCAACCCGCAACCAGTGGGCGGGACGGACTTCGTGAGGGATCACCGCTATCGCCATATGTCATACTATGTCTATCTTTTCAATAGGCATCGTCTATCACATAGCCTCGGCATTTCTTAGTTAGTTCGAGCCACCGTTCTCGCACACGCCAAACACTTATAAACCTTATCTTCATCGTCCCACATCAGCCCTCCCACACCACAATGGGGACATCTTGTTGGTAGATGACGCCTACTTCTGGCGATAGCCACTTGGAAAGCCTGGTCAATCTTAGCCCTCAAACCAGTCATATCTATGCTATGAGCGATTTGTTCTGCACTATCAGGTAAAAACTCAGGGCAACTATGGGTGCCTATAAGTTTTCTGCCCCACCGAACATAACTGTGCTCTGTAGGAAAACGGTTGCGCTTGATATGAGCAACTCCCTTGCCATTCCTAGTGCCGTAAACTCCCTTCTGTGGCTTCCAACCAAATCTTTCATTGATTTCTGCTTCTGTGGTATTTTCTGTCATTCTTGCACACTGTATGGCTATGTCGGGATCCCTACCTCGCTTCATCTGTGATCCTATTTGCCGTAAAGGGTGGTTTTTGGGGAGAACCATGATGTACTTATCATTCGAGTCCTGGCGGAACTCTATGTCTTGCCGACTCCAAATAGCCGGTGGTAAAGGCCGTCGTTCTGCCTTATTTAGTTCCTCATTTAAGAGGTAACTCAGGTATACGGGGAAAACTTCGAGTTTACGAAGTGCCTGACGCAAAAAAGGCGGCACTTCGATTTCACTGAAAACATAGGTATCCCCATGCTTATACGTTGAGAAGATACATGCCAAAAAGTATAGCCGTAGGAGAGGCTTCGTGGGTAATTGTAAGCTCTCTAAAACCCTACCAGCATACGACCAGAGTTTCTCACTGTTGCCAGCAATAAGTTGTGTCTGCTGACGACCTTCATCAACAGCCTTACACCAAAGCGGCCAAGAATGCAACGTACGTTCGACATTTCTGTCCTTTATCATTTTGGGCCTACTTTACGCTTAAATTAAACAATACTGTGCATTAAAATTACACAATATCGCAAATCCCGAAGCTGTGCCAGAATTAAGGTTAGATGTTTAAACATAAGTTTAGTATGTTGTCTATATATTACATCTGGAGGTGTTTAATGTCGAGTTTGCATATAAGGAAATTAGTGAAACTGGGACACAGTGTTGTGGTTTGCTTGCCACCAAGCTGGTTAGCGTGGAGAGGACTAAAACAAGGCGACAGGGTAAGAATAATAACGAATGGGAAACTGACAATCGAGGCTGAACCAATGCCGAAGGGGACTAATGACACGCGGAGCATCAAGCAGCAAACCAGTTAGCCAGCCGATAGTTTCCGTACACATAGAGACGGGCAAAGTTAGTGGGCACCAGGAAAAGCAATGGCAGGCCCTCTGGACACGCTTAATAGCTGAGTGTCAGCGTCAAATGAAGGCTGAAAGGGAGACCAAAGGTGACTAACCGCACATGGATTAAGCTCTACTGTGATAATTGGCTCTCGGGCACTCTCCGTGAGGAAACAGCAGAACTCCGGGGGATTTGGGCTGACTTATTAGCACTTGCCGGAAGCGGGACATATGGGGATACCGGCAGGATAAGTCTCCAGAACGGAGTCGGTTTTAGCGATTCGCAATTCGTAAAATTGCTCAGAATAACGAAATATCAATGGCAAAAAGCTAAAAAACGCCTGATCCTAACCGACCGAATAACCGTAAATATTGAAAATGTGATAACGATAATTAACTGGCAAAAATACCAATCTGAATATGAAAGACAAAAACCTTATCGTAACTCAAAGTTACACTCAGAAGTTACGAGCGGAAGTTACACAGGAGATAGAGAAAAAGATAAAGATAGAGATAAAAGAGAAGTTACAAAAATAGGTAAATCCTGGAAGGTGGTCAATTACCATGAATGAGAATCTATTACCCCCACATAATATTAAAGCTGAGGAAAACATTATCGGTTCATTACTGATAGACGGTGATTTGATTCATGGTCTCAACCTTGAACCTTCAGACTTTTACCATGAACCATTACAGCTTTGTTACTTTGCTTGTAAAGCACTGGCAGAACGCGGAGTCGGTATAAATCAAATAACCATAGCACAGGAACTGGATGAACGGCAGAAATTAGAAATCGCCGGTGGTGTCGCGTATTTATCGTACCTTATTGCTAACTGTGCCACTCCACTTGATTGCCAATATTACGCTGACATAGTTAAGCGATTAGCAATATACAGGAGCATGATAACTGCAGCCGATAAGATAGCTGCACTCGGTTATAGTCAGGCACCAGACATTACTGATTCGCTTAATAAAGCGGATGCATTTCTATTAGCTCTGCGTAAAAATGGGTTAGCTTCGCCGATTCTTTCACCCCGAGAGCGGGCTGATATGATGCTTGAGCGATATACGGACTTGAATAATACCGAAGCCGGGATTGCCTTACCTACCGGACTGACCGATCTTGATAACGAGCTCGGCGGCGGGCTCCATGCCGGAGAAATGGCGATAATCGCGGGGCGTCCAGCTATAGGTAAAACCACATTCGCTATGGGTATAGCAAATCACACCGCCGAAAGTCATATGGTGCTGGTGTGTTCTGCTGAAATGACGGCCGATGGAATTAGCGACCGTGATATCGCCTCAGAAGTTGGCATATCGACGAATAGAGTGAGGCGCGGTGGGTATGATAATCAAACTTTCGCCAAGATTGTTGATGCGCTGCACGTGATTGATGAGCGCCATATTTATTTCCAACACGAGTCACCCTTGACCACTGCCAAGATACTCCAAGCAGCTATCAACATGCGACTCCGTCCTGGCCTTGACTTGGTGGTGGTTGACCACCTAGGGCTACTCGACGATGATTACGGCAATTCACAATACGAGCGAATAGGCTACGAAAGCCGGAAGTTGAAACAAATTGCCATGACACTAAACGTCCCAATGATCGTGCTCTGTCAACTCAATCGGGCACTGGAGTTGAGGTTAAACAAACGGCCTCAACTTCAGGACCTGCGGGATAGTGGCCGCATAGAAGAAGATGCAGATTTGGTGTTGTTCCTATATCGTGATTCTTACTATCAAGATGATATAGATGATGTTACCGAGATTCTAATCGCCAAACAAAGGCAAGGGGAAGGGCACCGGATAGTGAAAGTTTATTACGACAAAGTACACCAACAGTACCGCGATTTATTAAAAGGTGGTGAGCGATGATAGTCCAGTGTCCGAACTGCGGTAAATCGGTAGTGGTCAATGGTTTAGGAAGCAAAACATTTAATAAGCCAGTCACCAAAGTTTGTGACGCATTAAGTCTTCAGCATAGTGTGTTAGCGATGGCTAATAAGATAAGGTGCAACCGCGCGTATATTTACAAAGTGTTGAAAGCAGACGGACTGACACTAGCGGTGGTAATAAAGGGATTAGCAACAGAATATATGAGAAAGTTGTGTTTCGAGGGGTAGGCAATGAGTGATGAGAATCGGGCAATAGCGGTTATACCAGTAAGAACAGGCGAAATACGCAACAAAACTGTAAATATGTTAGCTATTCAACTGGCTGAGTTGGGGGTCGTTCTGGATGGCTACTTTTGTCGAGAACTTCACAAGGGTACAAAAACAGCGGGTTGTTGCATCACCGCAAAAGAATTGGCGAATCTAACTGCTCGTCAGATGATGCCGATATTTGTAGAAAACAGCAATAAATAATAAAAAGAGGAGAAACAAAAGTGGAAGACCAGAAAGGGAACATGAACAATCGGGAAGAACCAAAACGGATGGAAGAAGATAAAGAATATTCTTATTTTACTGAGGCTGAAGCGCGGCAAATATGGAACGCAGCAAAGACACAACAAGAAAAGTTCCCTATCTCATCATTGTTGGTCGCTGGTTTCCGCCTCGTGGAATTGCTACAAATTACCATTGGTGATTCCCACATTCAACCCGAGTAGCGGTTGCCGGCCCTCAGAAACTGTATTGTGGTAAGAATCATTCTTTTTCCCAATTAACGAGTATTCAGGAGCACCCCTTAACAGCGAGGAACAATAATGGTTACCATTTCATGCTCACTCCGTTGGAATGACGTGCTTGCTAAATTTTTAGAGTCTCGTAGACCAGGAACTGCCAAAGGTACTATTAGAGACTACCGAATAACTTTAAGCAAGACTTTGCCCAATATAGGATTGACACCTACAACTCAAGAAATCAATGACTTTCTAATAAACCTAACATGTACTCTTGGTGGCAAGTATGGGTATTTTAAATGTATAAGAGCCTTTTTTAATTGGCTTTATAGTCCCCGCGCAAACTTGGGGTTTAAATCTGAAAACAATCCAATAACATGGGTAGACCCACCTAAAAGGCCCTATCTGATCCTCCCCAGTTTGTCCCAAGAGCAAGTATTTACTCTTCTTGATAAAACGAATAATCTCAGAGATAAGGCAATCATTGCCCTTTTTACCGAAAGTGGTCTGAGGCTTTCAGAACTCACTCACGTAACACCCAAGGACGTAGATTGGGTGGCCGGCACGATTAGAGTTATGGGTAAGGGTAGCAAAGAGGCTTTGGCTCCATTTGGAGAGCTTTCAAGGAAATATCTGATCCAGTGGCTTAACCAATTTAAACCAAATGATAATATCTGGGGTCTTAATGTGTGGGGCATAGTCTCAATGCTCAGAAGGCTGGAGAACGAAACTGGTCTGCCATGTAATCCTCACACTTTTAGACGAACTTTTGCTTGTTTGTTACGTAAGGCAGGGGTAGATACAATGACCATAAAGGACTTGGGCAGATGGGAAAGTCTGGAGATGGTTCAAAGGTACACAAGGTCGGTAAACTTCCAAGACAGTATGAAGTTTTATAAAGCACCCCTATCCAAAATTAAGATATAGAAGCTTTGTAACTATGTTAGTATCTTTAATTCTCTCACTGCCGCATCAAAATCAAATATTATAGGATTAACAAATAATGCACATCCTAATGTTATATAATATATAGTATAGAGAAAAGCCGAAAGGAAGGCGGAGCGGTGCAAAAAGTTAAGCAATTGCTAAACAAAATTGGTGGGCCCGGCAGGTATCGAACCTGCGACCAATCGGTTATGAGCCGACCGCTCTACCACTGAGCTACGGACCCGCAAGAATCATTATATCTTTACTTCTCTCAGATGGTCAATTTGCTAATATTATGTCAAGCTTTCGATGCCATTCAACTGGTCTCGCGTGCCCATCAATACTAACTCGTCGCCTGCTTCGAGCAATGTTTCATGAGATGGATTTGTTATTAAATGACCGCTCTTTTTCTTGATAGCCAGAATATGACCTCCGTTAATACGCCTGATGCCTTCTTTAACGGAAATACCCTCCATTGTCGATCCGTCCATCACCTTTACATTTTCTAGCGTAAACTCATGTCCCTGTCGGTCCATTGTCGTATCGATAAAATCAACTACCAGTGGCTTCAATGTCATCATAGCTAAGCGTCGTCCTCCGATGCCATACGGCGACATTGTTCTGTCGGCACCTGCCCTCTTTAATTTGCCCTCGGACTCATCATTATCGATCCGTGCCACAACAAAGATATCGGGCCGGAGACTTTTAGCTGATAACGTTACATATAAATTGTCGGCATCACTACCTAAAGCAGCCACGAGTGCTTTAGCGTTCATTATACCTGCTTCCTTCAATGCTTCATCATTCGCTGCATTCATGTTCACACAGAGAAATCCGTCAGCTGTTGCCCGAGTACAGGCTTTTTCATCCTGTTCGATGACTACAAAGGGAGTTTTTTCGTCTTTAAAAACGTGAGCAACTTCTTTTCCCACTTTTCCATATCCACATAATATGGTATGTCCCTTTAGTTTAGCTATTTCTGTTTTCATGCGGCGCCTCCCTATGATATTACCCAGATTTCCTTCGAGCAGATATTGTACCACCGCGGTTGCGGCGTATAACATTGTACCGGTCCCAACGAGAATCAGAACCATTGTAAATATACGGCCCGCAGTTGATAATTTATGGACTTCCTGAAAACCTACTGTACTCAGTGTTGTAATGGTCATATAAATAGAATCGATAAACGACCAGTGTTCAATTGTTAAATAACCGATCGTCCCAATGACGATAATGGCCAAAATCGCTATTGCTATCCATAAAAATCGCCATCTTTTAATCATGATTAGCCTTCCTTATTTACAGGAACTAATTGTCTGCTCATGCTGGATTTTACCCTGTCATTCATCAAATGTAAAGATAAATAAACGCGAGGAAGGGGTGTGGGCCCTAATCCACACCCCTTCCTCTATATCAGCAAAATCAGCAAACGCAGTTAATTTTCGCTAAACTTTGTCGTTGTACCTTTCCCGATTTTGGAAATTAAGTGAGACATTGAATCCAATGCTTTTAAAGATTCATTGTGAGAGCTCGCCTCTGTAATCATTTCTAAAACATTACTCAGCGTCGCCACTTCACACTTAGCCGATATCTTTATTACCGGCGCACTGGAACAGTTACGCATCATCTCCAAATTGTTTTTATCGACGTCTGTGGGTAGGGAAATATCCACCAGCACCAGATTCGGTACATTTTCGGATAACAGCGATAACATATCGAACTGTCCGGAGCTTTCGCTTGTGGACTGCATTTCTATAAACTGTTTTAAGGTATTTAAAACTGTATGGTCACTATCCAGCAACATCAAGTAAGAATGTTTCTCCATATCTCTTCACTCCTTGCACGCTATCCTGAATAATCTTCCGCTTTAGTTTGGGGAAAATCTGCTTTTTGGCGCGTATAAAGCATCAACCAGTGTTTCCCAATCAATCTTTTTATTTAAACGCTTGATGCCACCGGTTTCCGTCCTGATAGGCGATAACCGCAATACTCGCATACTTTTCAGGTTCGTAAAGGCACCTTCACAGACTGATTTCGTTATTTCTTCATCTCTGGATTCAAATTCCCCGTCGTTTGATGGCATCTGCATTTTCTTTGGCCTCCTTGCGACAAATAACAGCATATCTTTCGCGAAGACAACGATGCATAAACAAACTGCAGACGGACATAAACATTCCATAAACAAAGCTAAATACATTCCCGCTGACACTAACGAATCACTCGTATGACCCATGGGGTTCCACCGTGTTATCCTTGCAACGCAATAAACGTAATCCTATTGAGCCCCTATTTAATGTACCCGAAGGCCTTACGCGTAATATGAGCCTGTGTGAGAATGTTGATACGAAAATGTCCCGGGGTGAAAACCTCAGGGCATCCACTATTCCAGAAACCAATCAAGGAGGTGGATAGGAGTATATGTAAAAAAAGCCCCCGAATGGTTTCTCTTATTTAGCTAATTAACCAAAATCAGCAACAAATATTTATGGAGGAAAAAATGTTAAGCAAAATCAACAAAGCCCTGAAAAACTTGACCCATGGTCAGAAAGGCATGACCGGCCTTGAGACCGCAATCATACTGATTGCCTTCGTCACGGTCGCCTCGGTACTTGCCTATAGCGTACTCTCAGCCGGTATCTTCTCATCTGAGAAAGGCAAGGAAACCGTTTACTCCGGTTTACAGCAAGCACAGAGCACTCTGGAAATCAAGAGTTCCGTTCTCGGTTTAAGTACCAACGGATCCCGACTTGATCAAGTTCAGTTCAACGTCGCACTTTCCATCCCGACTCAGAGTGTCGATTCTACTGCTGTCGTTGTCAATTATTGGGATAATTTAACCCATACCGAAGGAGCAACCTTCACCTTGGTCAAGGCAGCCGGTTCTACCGAGCGCGGATCACCAACCATGATCGAAGGAGACGAGGAATTTACCTGTACGGTTGACATCCCTTCGGGTGCAACCCTGCTACCTTATGACACCTTCAATATCCAGGTTGTACCGCCCACCGGTGCTTCTCTCACTATCACCAGAACTCTGCCCGGTGTTCTTGACAAAGTTATGAACCTGAACTAGTAAAAAAGAAACAGACACAACAATCAACACAACAGATTCTGGCACCCCCTTACAATGGGGGTGCCAGAAATTCAGATAACGGAGATAGTTGGCGATGGAAATATCAGAAACAGTAAAACGACTCGATGATGAAGTAAAGGTTATTAAAAACGAAATTCAGGCAGTTTTACTTGATATCAGAGAAGTCTATCTCAATCGCGAAAACCCTTTTAATCCTGAAGTGACTACCCCCGTTATCACACAAACTACCACTGATCCCCTGGTCGGGGTAGGACCTGAAACACCTAAAGAAGAAAAGACAACTGTTTTAGATCAAGAAAACAATGAAGCATTACCGGAATTAGAAGAAGAAAAAGAGCCTGCACCCAAAAATAAATTAAAAGAAGAAAGTGAACCGGAGGAAGAGAGTATGGACACCCAAGAAGAAACAGCCCAGGAGGGGGTGAACGAAGGGGCATGGGGTCCGGAAACTGTACCAGTGTCGGTTGAAATGTCTTCTAACGGACATAATGGGCACAATGGTTCTAACGGTAAAATAGATCTGTCAATGATCGCTGAGATGAATCAGTGGGTAAATGAATCTGTTCGCACACTCGGTTATGATAAGACCGAATCAATTCTGGATGTCGCAGAAATTGTTGGGCATATGAAACCGGAACTCAAAGCAATCCTCATCAAATTTGCAAAACGTGTTCCCGTTCAGGAAATTACCCTGTCTCCTTCAACACGGGACTTTATAAATTTATTAGTGAAATTAGAAGGTCTCCTGGGAATGAACAGCAAATCCGATGAGATTGGTCTGCTCTCCATTTTCTGCCAGGAGGTTTAACCATCGATAAAATAATTGCTACCGTCTTGCTCCTGATCGGCGGAGTGATCATGTCGCTTGCCGTTTTCAACGGTATATACCCGGCTATCAATAACAGTACTAGCGCTATCAATAACGCTACTGCTAAGGTAAGCGACCAGATTGAAGCTCGTATTGATATTATCGAAACCGCTCAAGATGGGAATCACATCTACGCGTGGGTAAAAAATGTAGGTACTCAAAGAATCGTCGACGTTCCTCGTAGTGACATTTTTTTCGGTCCCATTACAGACTTTTATCTTGTAAATTATAATGACGTTTCCGCTCCAAGTTGGTCTTATGATTTGGAAGGCGGATTCACCGAATGGGACCAGGCTGTAACCTGCAAAATTACAATAACACTGGATTCACCGTTGGTGCCAGGCGACTACATGTTCAAAATGGTAATTCCGAACGGTATTTATGATGAAACTAATTTTAGTGTGAATTAAACTGATATGGAAACAGCATTAATTTCCGTAGTATGCATCGCAATATTATTGATAGGCACTGTAACCACGATGTTCACATCCTTTCATGCTGCAACTACAATATCCGATTCTCTCAAACAATGGGAAACGCAGGATTCCACTATCAGACGTACTAATATTGTCGCTACTGGCAGTTATTCAAATGGATTAATTACGCTATGGGTAAATAATACCGGCCAGGTCAACTTGGAAGATTTCGCCAAATGGGACGTTATTGCCGAGTGGACAGGAGATGGCACATCCCATCTGGATTATTTGAGCTACGCTACGAGTGGTCCCAACGATAATGAATGGATGGTGAAGGGAATTTACCTGCCGGATCAGACTACACCTGAAGTATTTGATCCTAACATATTAAATCCCCAGGAAGTAATGAACATTACACTAAAGCTTTCTCCAGACATGAGCATTAATACCACTACCCGAATTACGATTTCAACTCCCAATGGTATTACATCTCAGTGTCTGATAACACTAAATTAACGGATTGGAGGAAGAGAATGGTTGCTACAACTACGACCATGAATGAACCTACCCCGGATGAAGTGATTGATCCGGAAGCAGTCGCAAAGAAAAAAGTGCTTTCTACCGGTCATCCGGAAATCGATAAAAAACTTGGTGGCGGTATCCCCATGGGTTCGTTGATTCTGGTTGAAGGCGAATCGGATGCCGGTAAGTCTGTCCTATGCCAGCAAATAATGTGGGGATCGCTGAATAACGATGCCAGAGTGTTGTTGTTCACCGCCGAAAATACTATTCGTAGTATGGTAAGCCAAATGGATAGTCTGGGTATGAGTGTGCTCGACCAGATCTTAATGGGTTACTTGAAGATTTATGCCATGAAACTGTCCCGAATCAGAGTCACTGCCGCCCGCGATACCCTGCAGGTGATGCTGGAACACATGGAATACCAGAGCAATTACAACCTGTTAATTGTCGATTCTCTGACACCAATCGTAGCTCAGGCAGGCAGCGAAGAAGCTCTTAATTATTTTGAAAGATGTAAGGCTCTCTGTGATAAAGGGCGGACGATTATAAACGTTACTCATACTTACGCTTTCGACCATGATTTTCTGGTTCGCGTTCGATCGGTTTGTGATGCTCATTTCAGATTGGTCATTGAAAAAGTAGGTGATAAGTTGGTTAAAACTCTTGAAGTAGCCAAGATCAGGGGAGCGCAACAAAATACAGGGAATATTCTTACTTTTGACGTTGAACCGGGTGTAGGCATGAAAATAATGCCGATCTCAAAGGCTAAAGCTTAGTCTCATCTCTAAACTGATATATGGGAGACATACTGTATGTCGCAAATGGTATTACCGTTTACCAAAGAAACTCAGACTGACAGTCACGAGAACGGGTTCTCCAACTGTGAGCTTTATAAAAGACTGTCTCCTGAATTACAGGAACAGGTAAAAGACAACATCCATTTATTGGAGTATTTACATTGGGTGCCCATCGGTGAGGTGGGTATGCCGGAATTCCATAAAGAACTAAACCGTAAAATGGGTGAAAACAAACACCCTAATATTATTTACCCGGTTGGCGAAGGTCTTTTCATTCATGTTCTGTCCGACCCGAAAGATAACCGCCATACTTACATTCCTATCGAACCCACGCTTTCCCAAGATCTTGCTGCCGTAATGGCGGAAGTTGAAAAACGGTGCATTGATGTTAGCGACCAATTACCTGAATTTGACGTGGAAGGCGATAAGAAAAAACAACTGCTGAGCTATATCGATAAACTCACATCCATGAGTCAGAAGGAATTTGCTATCGTCGATGATAAACATGCTAGTAAAGATTCCAACAAAAAATCAAAGAAAGAACGCGGTCCCATTCGTGTGCAAATGAATCAACGGACGCTCCAGGGTATCAAATACCTGTTTTTACGTGACAAAGTAGGGTTAGGGATGCTTCAACCGTTAATTGTCGATCCGTATATTGAAGACATCAGTTGTTCCGGCATGGGGAACGTGTTTGTCGAGCATAAAATTTTTAAAAGTCTTAAAAGTACGATCGTTTTCGATGCGATGGAAGATCTGGATGAATTCGTTCAGAGACTAGCGGAGCAAATCAAGCATCCCGTAACTTATAAAGTACCGATCGCAGATGCGACTTTGCAGGATGGCTCGCGTATTAACATTGTCTATGGTCGGGATGTCTCAAAAAGAGGTTCGAACTTCACTATCAGGAAATTTAATGAAACGCCGGCATCTATTTTCGACCTGGTTGATTTCGGTTCGTTAAATTATCAAATGCTGGCCTATCTTTCCCTAGTTCTCGGTCATGGTATGAACTGCTTTGTTTCCGGTGAAACAGCTTCCGGTAAAACTACCTTACTGAATGCGCTGACTACTTTCATCCATCCTCTCGCTAAAATTATTACTATCGAGGATACACCCGAACTTCAAGTTCCTCACCAGAATTGGATACGGGAAGTAGTTCAGACTACAAAAACAGAAGATACCAGCGGTGCTGTCACAATGTTCGACCTTCTGAAAGCTGCGTTAAGGCAACGCCCTAATGAAATCATGATCGGGGAAATCAGAGGTGCAGAAGGAAATATTGCCTTTCAGGCAATGCAGACCGGACACTCTGTGATGGCAACTTTCCACGCCGCTACGACGGAGAAACTGATACAAAGAATCACCAATAACCCCATCTCCGTTCCGAAATCTTATATCGATAACCTGAATGTAGTGGTTCTTACCAGTTCAGTGAGATTACCCAACGGCAGGACCGCACGTAGAGTAACCGGTATCAATGAAATTGTCAGTTACGATTCTGTTTCCGAATCTTTTAATATTGTTCAGGCTTTTAACTGGGATGAAGCCACCGATACATTCCATTTTACCGGCTACATGACCAGTTACGTGTTGGAATTCAAAATTGCCGATAAAATGGGTTTAGCCGGTAGTAAAATCCGGCATATATATGACGAACTGGAACGTCGTGCTAAGATACTCCAGAAGCTTCATAAAGACCAACATATAACTGATTTTTACGAAATTCTCAAAGTGTTGGGTAAAGCACAAAAAGAAGGCCTTTTCTAAAAAGGATTTGAGAGCTATAGGATTATGACACAAATAGTATTACCTTTCTCAAAATATAATAAAGCTGATGCCGATAACCTGGAACATCTGAAAAGCGATATGGCATTGGTATTGCCTCCGGAATTAAAGAGTGCTGCAGAAGAGCATCCTCATTTACTTGAATATTTAAATATTATGTCTAATTCGAAAATAGATATTCCGGTGTTTACTAAAGAACTGACTCGTAAAATGGGAGATAATAAAACCCCGAATATCATTTATCCGACGAGGCGCAGTGACATTTTTGTGCACATTCTAGTTAATAATAACGATAATCGTAACAGCTATATCCCTGTTGAACCTTCTTTAACGGTTGAAGTCGGTAATTTAATGAGAGATATTGAACTTAAATTACTGGATTTAGGAATAAAATTAAACCGTATCAATCCTGATGAAGATAAAGAGAAACAATTCCTTCATTACATAGAGCAAGTAGCCACTATCACCAAAGATAAGGCAGTTGGCTTACTAGACAAATATTTCGGCTTCCTTTCTAAGGGAGGCCTCAAACTTAACCGTGTCCCTATGACACAACGTGAACTTGAAGGTCTCAAGTATCTTTTTCTCCGGGATAGGGTGGGATTAGGTACTCTGGACCCATTGATTGTCGACCCATACATCGAGGATATCAGTTGTTCCGGAATGGGACACATCTTCATCGAGCATAAAATATTTAAAAGCTTGAAAAGTTCTATTGTCTTCCAGACACTGGATGAATTGGACGAATTTGTGCTCTGGCTTGCTGAAAGAGTAAAAAAACCTGTTTCCTTTAAAAACCCCATCTCCGATGCCACGCTTCCCGATGGCTCAAGAATTAATATTGTCTACGGTAGAGAAGTTTCTAAGCGTGGCTCGAACTTTACTATTCGGAAGTTCAGCGAGGTGCCTATCTCTATCTTTGAGTTGGTAGATTTCGGTACTTTAACTTATCAGGCTCTGGCATACTTGTCTTTAATGATTGGGAATGGAATGAACTGCTTCGTTTCCGGTGAAACAGCTTCGGGTAAGACCACCTTACTAAATGCTGTTACTACTTTTATGCACCCATTGGCAAAAATAGTAAGTATTGAAGATACTCCTGAATTGCAAGTGCCGCATAGAAACTGGGTTAGAGAAGTCGTTCAAAGCACTAAAGCGGAAGATTCCAGCGGCGCGGTAACGATGTTCGACCTGCTTAAAGCGGCATTACGCCAAAGACCTAATGAAATCATCGTCGGCGAAATCCGGGGACCGGAGGGTAATATTGCCTTTCAAGCGATGCAGACCGGACACTCAGTGATGGCAACATTCCACGCCGCTACTACAGAAAAACTTCTGCAAAGGCTTACCGGTCACCCGATATCTGTACCAAAGACATATGTCGATAACCTGAACATTGTCGTATTTACCAGTCAGGTAAAGCTACCTAACGGTCGACTTGGCAGAAGAATCACAGGTATCAACGAAATTGTGGGATATGACCCGGTATTCGATTCATTTACCTTTGTAGAAAGTTTTCATTGGGATGAGACCAAAGACAAACTCGAGTTTACCGGAAATATGAGTAGCTATATCCTTGAGAACAAAATTGCCCCAAGAATGGGAATACCGGAACACCAAAAACGTCGGATTTATGCTGAAATGGAAAGAAGAACGGTTATTCTTCAAAAACTACATAAAGAAATGGGCGTGAATACCTTTTATGAAACTTTCGAAGTACTGGGTAAAGCACAGAGGGAGGGACTTTTCTGATGTTTAAGTTCCCGAATTTGCTGGATCAACTTAGCTTTCTCAGCTTTTTAAATAAGAATAAAAAGGTTGCTAAACCTATCAAGAGAGAAGTCCTGGATATGGATTTCTTCTCCTTGCTTAGCTATATGTCGGCAATTTCCAGCTCCGGAATTTCCCGCGCCGGTTTGTTTCAACACGCTTCAAAGTTACCTTATGTTTCATCAGGTTATTTCAAAAAAGTAGACTTCGTTGCCAAAGCGTTCAACCATGATTACGCCGAGGCTTGCCGTATTGTCGGTGAAGCCACAAAAGAGCCGGAAGTTAAAGCTGTGCTACTACGTCTTTCCGGTGCTCTGGCGTCCGGTGAGGAACTCGATAAATTTCTGGCGAGAGAAGCGAGAGTTTTTGGTGAGACCTATAGTAATAGTTATGCCGGTCGATTGGAACTCTTAAAAAAATGGACCGATGCCTACATCGCACTGATAATGACATCTGCGGTAGTGACCGTTATGGCAGTGGTGACGGCAATTATCGGTAATATTACGGTAATGATGATCATGTCGCTATGTTCTCTGACAATTTTAGTCACGATTGGCGGCGTTTGGTTAATCGCTAATCAAGCGCCTAAAGAAAAACGTATTCACGATTTACCAATTCACTCAAAAGAACAGGAACTTGGAAAAAACTTGAGCCGTGTTATTCTACCGTTGGGATTAGTAATTACCGCGTCTGTTATGTTAATGAAACATGATTTAGGTTGGGCAATGCTTACGGCTAGTGCTTTTCTATTTCCTGTGGGTATTATTGGTTTTATCGACGATGCCAAAATATATAAACGCGATACTGAAATTGCCGGATTCTTGCGTTCTATCGGCGGTGTTAGCCAGGCGATTAGAGCAACTGTTAGTGAAGCAATGGGTAGACTGGATTTCCGCTCTATGGGTACACTCCGAGACAATGTGGATTTACTTTATACCAGATTAAGAGCGGGTATTAATCCGAGTTTATGCTGGAATCGTTTTGTTTGTGAAAGCGGTTCGGAACAGGTTAATCGTAGTGTAAGAATATTCTGGGATGGGGTTACTCTGGGAGGCGAACCGGAAAGGGTAGGTAATGAAGCCAGCGCCTTTTCTATGCAGATTGCTCACCTCAGAGAACAACGTAAACTGATATCGAATGGTTTATTATGGCTGGCAATTGCTATGCATATTGTATTAACAATAGTCGTTGTTTTTATCGACCAGACGATCGTTACCTTCTGTACTCTGGTGAAATCTGTTGCTCCGGGAACTAACCCTTCCGATATGCTTCCGGGATTGCAGACGTTCGGCATATTCGGTGGCAACTCGATGGAAATTAATATGTTGCACTTTATGGTTATAATAATCGTTCTGGTTTTGACAGTGGCCAATGCAGTGGCCGTACATGCCACTGATGGCGGTCATATAAACAAACTGGCTTTATATTTGGCAATTACAATGGCTTTCTCCGGAGCGGCGCTCGTCTTCGTGCCTCCGGTGGTAAACATGATGCTTGTCGGTATGGGTAAATAAGGAGGTATCTTAAAATGGCAGATGCAACTAAAACCGAACCACCTAAATCTGATATGATGCTCGATATTTTTACGACATCGATCGAAGAAGAAACCGGATTGGGTAAATTTGCCACTACTTTGAAAGACATCGATGCTCAGGATATTCTGAGAGATGCAAGATGGCTATGTGATCGATTAAGGGGAATCAGCGAATAACGGACTTCAGGATAACGTTCAAATTCCAGGCTGTAATTATCCCGTAAAAGATAACTATCGAGGAAATGGTTACTGTCGCCAGGGTTTTAAATCGCTGGTACAAGTACCACAACACAACGCAACAAAAAACGGAGCCGACTATTTTCATTAAAAGGAAATTGCCGCTGTTTATTACGGATGTTAATAGTGCATTACTCTCCCCCACCAATCCCTTACCAACGAATTGGCGGGTTATCAAACCGTCACCTACCTGTAATAGGATCATCAAGCCAATCAAGACTTTGATAAATATATGATTACGGTTTGATATCCCATCCGGTATCTTGCAGGAATTTATAGTAGAACTTTGCAATGTCTTCATCCTTTATATTTTTACCGGCTTCTATCAATGGCATCGACATTGCCGCATAATTTATTTTTTGAATATCGGTCAACGATGACAATGCGCCTGACCCGTTAGCTGTTTGATTTGGATCAGTGTTATCAAGATCATAAGCTGTAATTAATTTATCGTAGTATTGAGCCATGTCTTGAGTTTGAATTTGAGATTTAGCGCCTTCCAATATGCTTTTTACAGTGCTTAACGAATTCTCATCGGCGTTAGCGGAACTAACCGAATTGGTAGAACTAGTAGATACAATAGAACTGGCATAACTATTCGGACTATTGACGGTATTCGATACTTGCTTAGCAGGAGAAGTCGCTGTAACCTGGCCATTAGCCGCAATGGGTTTCAGAGGGCCCATGAAGAGGGCTCCTCCTAAAAACAACCCGATGAATAAGCCAATCATTAATTTTAACAAGGACTTACTTCCTATTCTATTTGCGTAGTACTAACGAACCATACACTGATACGCCAGGCTCACTTTTATGAACCTGTTAGCTTAAGAATAGTACCTTAGTCCTGTATATTGCAATGATGGATAGGCAGAAAGGGAGTCATCCGGGGGTCATATTTGGGTCAAAAGTAATACCACATCACTTTTTCAGCAACAAAAAAGGAGGAGCACATGGTATGCTCCTCCTTTACAATCTGTCCGGTAAATCCGATTTATTCAGAAACAGCTAACTGGTAGCCGACTCCTGGGACAGTGGCAATATATTCCCGGCTTGCATTTCCACCGTTGTTCAATTCCTTTCGAATACGCCCTACAAATACCCGCAGGTATTCTTTTTCATCCCGGTATTCCGGCCCCCAGATTTTGTTTAAAAGGTGATTATGTGTAAGAACTTTGCCATTATTAACCGCTAGTTCTACGAGAAGATTGTATTCTGTGGGCGTCAGTTTTACTTTGCGATCTCCCATTCTTACTTCTCTCCTGGCATAGTTAATATTCAGTTCGCCTATACTGAAATTAGCTACTGTCGGCATACTGGTTCCAATTCCGCTGCGTCTTAAGACCGCATCCATTCTCGCTTGAAGTTCCGCTACCCCAAAAGGTTTGGTAACATAGTCGTCGGCTCCAGTATTAAAGCATTTCACCTTTTCGCCTACGTCTTGTTTAGCACTCAGCATGATTATCGGGACCTGCGACCATTCACGGATTCTCCGGCAAGTTTCGATACCGTCGACATCAGGCATCGTGATGTCCATAATGATTATGTCAGGTAACTCTCGCTCAATTACTTCAAGTGCTTCAGCACCATTCGTCGCCAGTAAAGTTTCATAGCCCGCTGACTGTAAATGAGCACGGACAAATCTTAATACTCCCTGATCGTCATCAACGATTAATGCCCGCTTCTTTTGCATCTTTTTCTCCTAGATTGGATTTCACAGTTAACATCAGTTCTTCTACTGAAAAAGGTTTAGTTACACAAGGTAATTTTGCTTTTTCCAGGAATTCCTTGTTCTGTGTACTGATGATATCTCCTGTGATACAAATAACCTTATTCGGTAATAGAGGATCGATCTTTTCCATAGCTTCGTAGAATTCAATGCCGTTTATACCCGGCATTTTAAGGTCTAATAATATGAGGTCGTACAAATTGGCGTCCTTCAACTTATCGATAGCCTGTTGGGCATTAGAGACCGTCTCAACGTCATAACCGTTTGAAGACAAGAGACGATATAATACCCGGCAGATATTCGGTTCATCGTCGATTACAAATATTCTTTTCCCGGAATTCAGCACTCCTTTAGGTTTTCTGACAGGCACTTCGCTTAGTGTTTTTTCCGGCTCACCTGTTTGTGAAATAATCGGTAGTTCAATAATAAAGGTCGCGCCTTTACCGGCAATACTTTTAACCTTGATTTTACCTTTATGCTCTTTGATAATTCCGTATGAAATACTCAACCCCAATCCTGTCCCGCCATTATCTCCTTTGGTCGTAAAGAAGGGATCAAAGAGTTTATTTAAATTTTCCTTTGTAATACCTACACCGTTATCAGCAATAGAAACTCTTATCTTACTATTTACTATCTCTGTTTTTATCGAGAGTTTTCCGGTTACATGAGCCATGGCCATTGCTTGCTCAGCGTTTATGACAATATTTAGAAAAACCTGTTGGAGTTGCCCTGTATTCGCCATCGTTTTTGGTAAATCGGGGTCGAATCTGGACACAACCTCAATGCTATTTGTTTTCATCTCATAAGCACGGATATCCAGGGTGCTATTTAAAACGGCGTTGATATCAACATATTCTTTCGTAGTCTTATTCCGGCGCGCAAAAGTCAGTAATTTCTGCACAATACCGGCGGTCCGACGAGCGCCGTCGTTGATAACATCAACCGCTTCTCTCATCTGTTCCGGCATTTCCATCGCTGCCAGCATCTGTGCAAAACCGATAACTCCGGTCAAAGGGTTATTTATTTCATGAGCAATCCCGGCCGCCACTTCACCGATAGAAGCTAAACGACTGGTCAGATTTAGTTCCTGTTGTAATGCTTTCTCATTTTCGCGTGCTTTAACTTCTCTTGTGGTATCTCTTATCACATAGGCGCATTTAACCACTTTATTGTTCTCATCTAGTATCGGTGCGGCTTTGACAGAAAAATACTTTCCTAATACTTCATCATGCCGTTCTATAGTGTAAGGTTTTTTACTCTTCAAAGCCGTTTTCATAGGACAATCCGTGCAATATTTATCGCGATTTCTGATTACTTTATAGCATTTTTTACCTGCCAGGTTGTCTTCTTGTTTGTTAAAAAGAGCTAAACCGGAACTGTTCATTTTTTCAATGGTATAATCACGGTCGATGATTAACATTGCATCGTCTAGTGCATTAAATGAATTCCGCCAGTCTTCCTCAGCTTTGCGTAATGCTTTTTCAATTTTTCGACGTTCCAGTACTTCGATGCTAAGTGTTTCACTGGTTTTAATGTGTTCTTTCAATACATATACAAACGCTACAAGGTAAACTGACATCCTGAGCGCTTGCCAGAGCCACCAGATAATGCTCCATGTTTGAGCGAAATAAAGCGCTTCCATCGCCTGGAAAAGGAAGATAATGATTGCCGTGAACAGGAATAATTCCTGGTTACCTGTTTTCCTGTATTGGTAAAATAATGCAATTCCTGACAATAAAAATAAAACGGTTGGTAAGCTGTTAATTACCAGACCGGTAACAGTTAATTGGTTATTATGTACGGATTGAGGGATGAATCCTGAGAATATGACGGATAAGATACCGAAAATAAAAGCGAAAGCTGATACTGTCCCTAATATTATTACTGTATTTTTGCTCGAGGTTCCGACATGCGGAATAAAAGACCGCGTAGTATTTTTTAAGATATATAGAATGAAAAGAGCCCCGCTCATAACACCGGAGAACGCGTTTAACCAGATATAAAGACTTGTATTCAGAAACGAAATCGTTAAAAAACCATTCATTATTCCCAGTGACATCATACCCGCGCTGAAATAAAGTATTCCGGGACGTTCTCTGTATCGGGCTAAAATGAATATAGCCAGCAGCAAAGCCACGAAACTACCCAATGCTTCAATTGCCGTATAAGGGACTTCCCCTACCCATTTCACCTGAGGCCACAGGAAAAGCACTGATGCCATCATTGCAGCCGGTACAATTAACAGCAGCAATAAAAATAACGAATTGCGGTTAATCAGCTCGGATGTCTTTCTGGTGTAATAGAGTTTGTTTTCCTCTGTTTTCAAGATTGACTCCTGAGAAGTATTCATTTTGAAAATAGTCATAGCTTCTCAAGAGAATTGTATTATCAGAGGGCATTTGCCGTAAGGCCTGTAGAGATAAGAATGGAGAATCTATCAAATATTATTTTCTGGTTTGATGGGATAAAGATGTTTTATCCTTAGGCCATTGCGTTGAACCGCATGGGTCAAGCTATTTATCCGAATTAATATTTATATTTGTGCAATTATATCAGTTTACGTCTGATTGCTTCGGAAACAGCTTGAGCACGGTCGCTGACATTTAGTTTTGCCAGAATGTTCCTGATTTCCCTCTTTACCGTGGATGTGCTGATATACAAATGATTGCTGATTTCTTTGCTGCTGATACCTTCAGCCACCATTTTTAATACCTCACGCTGACGTTTGGTTAGAATAGTTAATTGACTACCCTGACTGAGCCGGGCAAATTCAGTTACCAAATCCTTTGTCAAAGAAGGCGCAATAGGGCATAATCCGTTTTTTACTTGTCGGATCGCTTTTACAATTTGTTCGCAATCGCTATCTTTAAGCAGATAGCCTGAGGCACCGGCAGAAATTGCCTCTTTTACGAAATCTTCAGCATAAAGCGTCAACATCAAGATATCGACATCGGGCGCTTTCTGTTTTATTTCACGGGTGGCGGTGATGCCGTCCATTCCAGGCATTTTGAGGTCCATCGTGACAACGTCCGGAACAAGCGTTACAGTCTTAGTGATTGCTTCATCACCGTTACGTGCTTCACCGATTATTTGTATATCTTTTTCCAGTTCTAACATCCGCCGTAAGCCTTCGCGGACTACCTGATGGTCATCGACGATAAGAACACGAATAACCTTGGTGCTCTTTCCGTTATCGTTGTTTATTATACTCTCGGAAATTAACCCGGATTCAACCATTTCTATCTATTCCCCTATCTACGTATCTAACTGAGATGATTTTCGCACAGGTTAGGTGAGAGTGTAAGGCCTAGATAGCTATCAATAGTGAAACTGTGTGGACAAAGTTACATAACTTTGAAGAGCAACGAATTTGCACCATGGTGTCAGCACTTTGAACTGTTAGGCTCATTTTACAGACTGCGAATGTGTAATCTACACATACCGGTATGAGACATTGTCTGAACCGTAAAATAACTACGGTAAATATAAAAGGCGCCATCCCCGGTACTTTGTGCGGTAGATGGTGCCTTTCGTTTATAACTGAATTATGTTTTTAATTTAAAGAATTCTTCGCTTCATTGCTTCAGATACTGCTTGAGCGCGATCATTGACTCCCAATTTATCGAAAATGTTACGTATTTCTCTCTTTACCGTCGAAGTGCTGATAAAAAGTTGATTTCCGATGTCATTTCCACTCACACCTTCGGAGATCAGCTTTAAAATCTCGGTTTGCCGTTTGTTCAAAATGGAATTATTTTCATGCCGACTCAGTTTGACATATCTGGTGACCAGGTCCCGTGTCAAAGACGGTGCGATGGGGCATAGTCCTTCGTTTACCTGGTGGACTGCCTTCGTAATCTGTTCGGTATCGCTATCTTTTAGAATATAACCTGAAGCGCCGGCTTCGACTGCCTGCTTTACAAAATCTTCAGCATAAAGAGTTAAAATCAGGACATTAATGTCCGGCTTCTTATTTTTAATTTCATGGGTTGCTACAATGCCGTCCATTCCCGGCATTTTGAGGTCCATAATCACGACGTCCGGTACTAAGGCATTGGTTTTCACGATGGCTTCTTCACCACTTCGCGCTTCCCCAATCACCTGTATTTGTTTATCCATCTCTAAGATCCTACGTAACCCCTCACGCACTACCTGATGGTCATCGACAATAAGCACTTTAATACTAGGTGATTTTCCCATGTTCTTTTCCCCTCTAAAGTATTATTTCTGTCAATTGTTTAGATAAAACCGGGATACTCAAAATAACGCTCGTTCCCGCTCCCGGAGTACTATTTACATTCATCGCGCCGCCGATAAGTTTAGCTCTTTCCTGCATGCCTACCAGTCCCATGTGTTCGAGCATCAGGGAACTATTTAATATAACATCGGTCTTAAACCCGATACCGTTATCACATATTTCTATTTTTATTCCACCGTCACCAGTATGAATTTTCACCATGACTTCAGTTGCGTTAGAGTGTTTTCTTATATTAGATATGGATTCTTGCACAATCCAGTAAATAGCAGTTTCTTCGGCCAGAGACATCACCGGTAGCTGCTCATCTGTTTCCACACTGCATTTCATACCCTCTTGATTTAAACTTTCAATTATTTGACATATTGCTGGAACCAATCCTATTTCCTGCAATGGAATAGGCCTGAGATTAGATATCGCGCGGCGTAATTCTTTAACACTTTTTTGCATGGTTTCGCGAATTTTATTCAGTTCTATTTCCAATTCAGTGAGCCGTGATTCTGAAATCAACGTGCTGCAGGCTTTGATGCCGAAGGATGCTCCGACCATCCATTGCGCCACACCATCATGAATCTCAATTGCCACTCTTTGGCGTTCATTTTGTTGCGCAGAAAGGACTTCGCTGAGGAGTATTTCAACATGATCGGCTTGTTTTTCTACTCTCTTCAACAGACGGATATTCTCCAGAGCAATACCTGTCCACCATCCTAAAATCGAAGCAGAACTGATATCATTTTTTGAATAGTCGCCATGACCGGTTAATTTAAGGTGGTTGATGGCACCTACCGTCTCACCCTTAATAATGAGAGGCAGGCAAATAATTGCAGATAATTCAGCCGCTGACATTTGTCTGGACAGATGCATTTCATCTTTATTTTTATCTAGCTCATCTGTTGACATGATTACCGGCTCATTTCGTATCATTGCTAACCTGCATACCTTTTCACAAACCGGTGAAACATGACCGAGAGAAGCCTTCATCTCATAGTTGCCGTTTAGTTCATTTTTGATAATTACGGCAATACAATCTGAACCCGTACTGGAGATACTCTCTTGTGCTACAAGCTTATAGAACCGGTCTATATCTGTTTCAGCTGATAATAAATGATTGGCTTTTTCAAATGAATTGAGGAATTTATTCCGGATCGCTTCTTCAAGCGTGTGTGTTTTATTAATGGACTTGATAACGGCATCTTTCAGTTTTTTAGGGGTTAATGGTTCCTCAACGAAAGAACAGATACCGGTTCCTGAACATTCCATCATTTTTAGAAGAGTATTTTTAGGGCATATTACCAATTTTCCCAGTTCAGGAGGGAAATTCGCCATCAACATGTTTAGAAGTTCGGGTTCTTCATGACGTAAAATAAACAAGTCATAAGATTGCTCTTTAGTGGCCTTGATTGCTCCGTCAATCTTATTTACAACATGAGTCTGATATCCTTCTTTGATAAGAGACTGCACATTTAATTTTTTATTTTCGTCGGTTTCTAGTATTATGAGTTTTTGGCCTGTCATTTTTCAAAACTACCGAACTATTTTAACTTACACAGCTATTACGGGAATAACTGTTAGTTCAAAATAGCACAATCGCTTCATTTTGTCAACATAATGTTTTTTTATTTACACAACTATACCCGTGCTTCCACAGGGTGCTGATAACTCCCCAGGGTATTCTCTACCACCGATAATATTTTTTTCATACTTGTAGGTCTTGTGATAAAAGCGTCAACTTCACCGGATATTCTCTTTGCCTTTTCATTAATCAAACTATTAGTTATTGATGTAAAGTATATGATGCGACAATCGGTGTTTTTACGAATTTGCGCGCTTAATTCTCTTTTGTCAGAGATAGGCATCCCGAGATCCAACACTACAAGCTCCGGTCTTGATTGTCTCGCATTTTCCAATGCGGTTGCCCCGTCGTTAGCTACAATGACTCTATAGCCGTTCATTTCTAATATACGTCTCATGACATCACACATTACCGGTTCATCATTAACTAGCATCACTAAAGGCACATCTTTATTCATCTGCACTTACCTCCTTTCAAGTTACTATTTATCCGACCGAAAAACGTTCCTTTAGTTAAATCCTACCTAATATTTACCTGTTAAAAAGTGTTTCCTAATAATTCTCTTTCCGAACCTTAATTTTGCATGACAGATGTTATGGAAGACATAAACAACACGTAAATTTTCCATTAAAATTATTGACCTCTGTCATAATGGTATCATTCGGTATTACCAGTGTTACCCTTACTATTAATATTTCTACGGGTTTTGTTTCTTCTATTTTGCACCAGAGGCAACTCTATGATAAAAGTGGCGCCTCCCTCTTCATTGTTTTCCGCGTGAATCAGACCTTTATGCTCGGTCACTATGCCATAAGATGTACTTAAACCAAGCCCCGTCCCTTCCCCGGTAGGCTTAGTGGTATAGAAAGGATAGAAGATCTGATTTAGATTCTCTATCGGTATGCCTGAGCCATTGTCAGCAATTAATACCTTCACCCATTTTGAGTCAGCCTGAGTTGTAATTTTAATTTTCCGGTTTTCAGTTTGTTTTAAGGCTTCCTCAGCATTAAGGATGATATTCATAAAGACCTGCACCAGTTGCATAGAGTCACCGATAGTATATAACGGCTCAGAAGAATAATCCGTATAAACTGTAATATTCTTCAATCGTTGCTGATATCTCCGCATCCCTAATGCTTTATCAATTAAATAATGGAGATTTACCCGACGCATATGCGGCTTGGCTCTTCGTCCGTAAATCAATAAATCTGTCATTATTTTAGTAGCGCGTTTAGCTTCATCATGAATTATTTTAAGATCCTTTTTTAACGCAGGAGGCACATCGCTCGCCATGATCAATTCGGAGTATAGTAAGATACTACCCAGGGGGTTATTCACTTCATGAGCGATACCGGCCGTCATTTCTCCCAATGAGACCATCAGACGGGTATGTTGTAATTGCTCATGGGCTTTTCTCATCTCGGTTATATCCTCACTTGAAATTAAGACACCGGTCACAGCCCCTGTTGTATCTTTGACCGGGATATAATCGGAAGAAATACGTTTTTCCTGACCGCTCTTAGTAATCAGAGAACTTTCATAATGATTGAGCGCTTCCACATTACCGGCAATGAGATTACGTAAATCGTGTTTTACTTTACGTCGGGATTTGTCTGACACAAGTAATTTAAACCAATTTTTATTTAATAATTCTTCTTGTTCGTAACCGAGAAGGGCACAACCTCTCTGGTTGATCATAGTGATTTTTCCTGTGGTATCTATTAAAGCGATCATCACTACAATAATATTTAAATAGGTTTCAGCCCGTTCTTTCTCTCTTTTCAGTTGTGTTTCCATTTGCTTACGTTCGGTGATATCAACCCAAATTGTCATACAATATTCTGTAACGCCTTTTCGTTTAACGGGCACCGATGTAACTTCCGCCCAGAACAATTCCCCGTTTTTCTTCCGGTATTGTTCTTCAAACCACGTTTTACCACGATTCATTGCAATTTTAAAATCGCGTTCGGTTTGGGGTAATGATTCCGGAGTCAGCCATGGATAAGGCGGCTTTAAACCGGTTAATTCTTCTCCGGAAAAACCAGTAAGAGCCTCCACGGCTGGATTCACATATCTGATAGTAGTATCGGGATTTAAAACGACAATAGGATGCTGATAATTATCTAGAAGGCTGGCTGTGAAAATTACGTTCTCTTTTAATTCCTGCTCGATCTTTTTACGTTCGGTAACATCGACGAAGGAAATAATAATACAAGGTATTTCACCGATCTCGTCTATCACCGGATTAGCGAACAATTCCAAAAATAAAGGCGAGCCTTGGTTCTTTTTTAAAGTGAGCTCGCCTACCCAATTTTCTTTTCTCTCTAATACATTACTTAGTTCTTTTGTCCCTTCGGAAGTTTCTAAAAGCGCTGTAACAGACTGTCCCAGCACTTCATCGACACTTTCATACCCCAGCATATTTAAAAAGGAAGAATTAACATAAATAATCTTTCCTTCTAAATCAACTAAGGCAATCGCATTGACTGCGGAATCCACGGCTCTAGCAATGACACTATCGCCGATATTCGATTTTGCGCCGATAGAATTATTTACCAAGCAGATTACCTGCCTTATAAGTATATTATTATATTATTACTACTCTGCTGAAGTCCAGAATTAGACTATCTGTTTAGGGTCTGCAAGTCTAAAATCGATTTTAACAATAATACAATATTTACTGATAATTAGTATTTCGTAGTTCCAACTCTTCCGTTTATACTTCTTTGATATGTTTGATGTGGGTTAATTTGATAAATAGTAAGGCCATCGATGTCACTACCAATACGTAAGAAGACAACCAGATGGCAATCAGAACCGGCATTCCTGTTGAAACACCTGCAACCAGTAAGGTATTTGCCAACGCGAAAAATCCCCAGCCCACACCCAGTACAATCCAGAAAAGCCATTTTTCACCCATTCTTCGCAAGGTTAAATAGTAGCCGACAACGGCTAAAGCGACAATGAACCAGGCGAAGCTGCAGTTTACAATATAGGAAACTGAAGTGGTCATTTTGATTAAGCCCTCCCTGTTTATTCTCAATCTGCAGGCTTACGCCAACAGTGACTTATAACTGATTATTACGGCTACTGTTTTTGGCCGGGCCCGCTCATTATCTAATCTTTTCGTAGCGGGACTCGGACACAATATGTTTCTATTTTGCAGTCAATTGAATATCCCTGTAAGATGCGTTAGTATCAATGTTTTGATACTACATGGTTCATCCATTGAGACTACAGCGTTATTTCCACGAGACTGGTGTTCCTTAATAAAAGAATATCCGTATCTTTTTTATTGTCTGATTAGACCTTATGTGGTATATCACTTTTATCTGATACTAATTCAGCAGGACAGGCATCCATAGTTCATCCGGTGCGATTTTGTGTACCTTCATTTATATATTAGGAGAATTTATGAACCGTAACGGACTTAAAAGCACTAAAGTCAGCATCGTTATCCCTGCTCTCAACGAAAGCAAAGGGATAGAAAAAACCATAAGGACAATCCCTCTTTCCGAATTAAACAATATGGGCTATGATGTCCAGGTTTTAGTCGTCGATAACGGTTCCACTGATGATACGAGCGATATCGCCCGTCGTGCCGGAGCAGAAGTTGTGTTTGAACCAAAGCGCGGCTATGGCCATGCTTATAAAGCCGGATTCGCCGGCGCCACCGGAGACATTATCGCTACTTCCGATGCGGATGCTACTTACCCTTTGGAAGACATCCCGCGTTTAGTGAAAATTATTGACGAACAGAAAATCGATTTTGTTACAACTAACCGCCTCGACATGATGAAAAAGGGTGCGATGTCTTTGAGGAATCAGATAGGAAACAGGATACTCTCACTGACAATGAAAGTCTTGTATGGTATTAATATAAATGATTCACAATCAGGCATGTGGATATTCAAGAAGGAAATCCTTGATGGGTTAAAAATCAATTATGATGATTGGCGATTTTCTCAGGAACTAAAAATAGAAGCATGCTATTATTCTAACGCAAATTGGGTAGAAGTCCCGATACATTATTATAAGAGATTCGGGGACTCTAATGGAGGAAACTGGAAGGTCGGATTCATAGACTTAATTCATCTTTTTGAGAAGAGGTTGGTGAGAAAATGGAAAAAATAGACGCAACCATAGTTATTCCGGTACTCAATAGCGAAAAAACTATTTCGAATTGTCTGAACTCAATAAGAAGTAATGATACTAAATATAATTATGAAATAATCGTGGTCGATGCTGGCAGCCACGACCATACGGTGGAAATGGCTTCCTATTATACCGATAAAGTAATAAAAGGTAAACCGTTCTCTATAAACCGGAATAAAGGCATTGAAGCCGCCCGCGGCGAAATCATTTGTTTTACGGATAGCGATTGTATTGTACCCGAAAACTGGCTGGACGGATTAATCGATAGTTTGCGGGAATTGAATGCTAAAGATCCTAAAATTGTCGGGGTCGGCGGACCGAATATACCGTTAGCATATAGCAAATCTCCGGTTGAAACAGCCATAACACATGCGATGAGGTCACCACTTATTTCCTTCAAAGCCAGGAATACTGCGCAATATAAAAAATACCGTGAGGTTAATCATAATCCGCCGATGAACTCTGCGTGTTTTAAAAAGGTATTGGAAGAAGTCGGCGGCTTTGTTGAAGAACCAGGATATCCGGAGGACATTGACCTCGATGCTCGTCTCGTTAGCAAGAACTACAAATTGTATTACCTGCCGGAAGTGCTGGTATACCATAAGCATAAAAGTAATTTTGATGGATTCATTCGCCAGATGCAGGATTTCGGTTTCAAGCGATACCGGGTTAATCGACGGCATCGTCACATCGCACGTTTCTATCATTACGGACCGTTATTCCTGTGCCTCATGCTTTTTTCTCCTTTATTTTTCGTTCCTTTAGCCATGGCACTGACAAATGCTTTATTTATCAGTTTAAAAAACCGGGCTTTTAAACTCTTTTTCTTGATAACCAGGCTCACAATTGACTTCTATCTTTATTACGGAAGCGGTGAGATTAAAGCTATTGTGGAGTCTATTTCATGAAAGTATACTTACTAAACCCCCCGTTTATGCCTCGTTTCACACGTGATATGAGGTGGCAGGACACAGGGCGGGGAGGCACTCTTTATTATCCTATTTGGCTGGCATACGCCACAGGCATCTTGGAACAGGCCGGATTTGAGACCAAACTGGTGGATACTCCGGCATGGCAATGGGGCATGTCAGAAGTCCTTGGCGATATTAAACAATACCAGCCTGACTATGTGGTCGTCGATACCAGTTTCCCCAGCTTGAATAACGATATCTCAGTTTCCGAAAAAATAAAGGAATTATTCCCGTCGATCAAAACAGTCATGGTCGGGGCACCGGCATCTCAATTCGCTAATAAAATGCTGTCGAGTAAAGGTGTCGATATAGTCGCCCGCTGGGAGTTCGATTTTGTTTTGCGTGATTTGATGTTAGCGGTAGAAAAAGGTAACAAGCTCTCGGACGTTAAAGGTATTTCCTACAAAAATTGTATTATCACTCATAATTCCGACCGTGAGCTTTCCACTTCCGAGGAATTGGATACACTTCCATTTGTTTCTCAGGTTTATCAAAAACACCTTAATGTTAAAGATTACATGCTCACTTACTCACATTCCATGCACCCGGAGGTGCAAATTTTCACCGGTCGAGGCTGTCCTTTCCGTTGTACTTTTTGTTCCTGGCCTCAGACATTAATGGGGAGGAAACACCGCGTACGTACTATTGATAATGTATTGGATGAAATGGAGTGGGTTGAAAAACGTTTCCCTGAAGTAAAACAGGTCTTTATTGAGGATGATACTTTCCCAGTCGATAGTAAAAGAGTAATTGAGTTTTGTACTAAATACAAAGAAAGAGGATTAACTATACCCTGGGGAGGCCAAGCCAGAGTCGGTTTGGAATATGAAACCATGAAAGCTATGAAGTCGGCAAATTGCATGATGGTCGACGTGGGCTATGAATCCGGTAATGACACCATTCTGAAAAATGTGAAGAAAGGAATTACCACTGAGAAAATCAGAGCCTTTCCTAAAGAAGCTAAAAAAGCCGGATTATCAATTCATGGGAACTGGATCATCGGTTTACCGGGCGAAACTAAGGAAACTATTGCAGATACGGTTAATCTGATCAAGGAAACTAAAGCCGATGCCATCACGGTCGCTGTAGTTTCACCGTTTCCTGGTACGGAAATGTACGATTGGGCCAAACAAAACGGGTATCTTACCACTGAGGATCCTAATGAATATCTGGATGAACATGGACATCAAAAATCAATTATTTCTTACCCGGAACTCTCCAATCAGGAAATCCGCAAAAATGTAGACAGTATCCTGAAACATTACTATCTGTCTTTCTCCTATGTGCCAATCGCTTGTAGAAGGGTTTTTAGTCGGCACGGTTTGAATGAGTTAAAAGTATTATGGCGTTCGGCGACAGCATTTTTAAGGTATATATTAGAAAAATGAATAAAATACAGGTTTCCATTATTCTTCCAACTTATAATCGGGCTTACTGCGTCGGTAGGACAATTGACGCTATTCTCTCTCAGACTTTTACTAATTGGGAACTGATTATCTGTGATGATTGCTCTTCCGATGAGACAGAGCATGTCGCTGAATCATATCTCTGGCGTGATAACCGAGTACGTTATTATCGTAATCCCCACCGTTTGGGATTACCTGGTAACCGAAATAAAGGGATCAACTTATCGGTCGCTGACCTTATATATTTCATTGAAGATGATGTAGTCTTAGAAGCAGATTGTTTGGAAAAACTGGTTAATGCTTACTATCAATTGAAGTCTAAAGGAAGCAAAATCGGAGCAATCGGTCCCAGGACATTTGAAGTACCTAAAAAGGGAAAGCTATTACAATTAGAGCGTCAGGTAGCAACCCGGGCGCGGCAGCGCATGAAAATTCCGGCTTTTATCGACCGCTGGACTGGATTGATGTATCAAAATTTCACTTTGGAATGTCAGAGCGTCATGGAGACGCCGCTCGTGCCGTCATGGTCATTGTTCGAAAAACAAGCTGTTAGCAAGGTGGGTGGATATGAAAGCTACGCTTATAACCGCTTTAACTTTTCTCATGAAGAAACCGACCTTTTTGTTCGATTGATGAAAGGCGGTTACACACTGTATTTTCATCCCGGTGCTGTAGCGCATCATAAACATGAGTCCCACGGCGGTACCAGGACTTCACCGCTCAAATACTATTATTTTTATATTGGGGCACATATTATATTTCTGTTAAGGAATTTCCGCTGGAAAGCTGTCTATATGGTGCCATCGTGCCTGGCTTTTCTTACTTATAATGTTGTCCGTTTTAGCCCGGCTCTTGTTGTCGATAGACAGTAAATACGATCCTGTCTTCAAGTAATATTTACAATCTATCTGACATTATTGGTGAGATAGGGGTTTCTGCTTGTTGTCCTCTCACCAATCTATCTCAATCGACTTCATCTTTCACTGAAAGCTATTGGCGATGCATTATGCTGCCCGAACTTATAGTAGTATAATAACGCTAATCATCAGGCACTAATAATTGTAGCAGGACGGAGATTCGGGAGAATTTATCTATATGTCCGACATGCTGTTTATATTTAATGAAGATAGAATAATCCTCACTATAAACGATACTGTCACCAAAACTCTGGGATATAATCCACGGGAATTAGTTGGTCAACCGATAGAGTCAATTGTATATGAAACCCAATCTCAAAAACATGAAAGTGTCGGCATTAACACAATCAAGATGCTAATGTGGGGAGATACTAAAGATACCGAAATAACCTTACAGACGAAAACAGGTAATCTAGTTCAGGCTTCAATCGCCATTTCCGCGGTCAGAGATAACATGGGCGAAGTAACCGGTTTTGCCTGCATTGCCCGGGATATAACTGCCCCAAAATACACGCAACAGCATTTAAAGAATCTGTACGAACGTGAAAAGAGACTGCGGCAGGATATGGAAAAAGAAATGAATAAGAGAGTGGCTTTTACCCGTATTCTGGTGCATGAATTGAAAACTCCTTTAGCTGCTATCATGTCCGCAAGTGAATTGATGGATAGCGAAGAAATTGATTCTCTCACTACAAAACTAACAAAAATTATTCGCCGTAGCGCTTCACATCTGGATACCAGAATCGACGAATTGTTTGACTTGGCACAAGGTGAAATAGGTCTACTACAAATAAAATGGGTCGTGATTGACCCGCTGGTCATTCTCCATCAGGTTTATGACAGCATGTTACCGTTAGTGTCTAACCAGCGACAGACCTTGTTGCTTGACTTACCGGCTTCGCTACCGCTTATCAGGGCAGATAAAGATAGACTACATCAAATTCTCTTTAATCTGATTGACAACGCCTTAAAATATAATGCGGACGGTGGTAAGATTACCCTGCGCGCAAATATAAAGAACGACTATCTGGTAATTTCAGTTCAAGATACCGGCAGGGGAATTTCTAAAGAAGACCAATCTAATATCTTCGATCCTTACGTGCGTCTTGAAACCGCTAAAAAAACGGCTGAAGGTTTGGGATTAGGTTTAGCAATCTGTAAAATGCTAGTGACCCTGCACAAAGGTCAGATCTGGATAGAAAGCGAACCGCATAAAGGCAGCACCTTTACCTTTATTCTTCCTATCAAATCAGAAGAATCTATCCCCGAGAACCATGGTGAATAATTAATTCGATATTTTCTTAGATTTTACATTATCTCAATCTTTTGGCGAACTATAATTATGTAAAGTGTTCAAAATCTCACTTTTACCATCCGTATAAATCACATCACTTGAATTAAAAACACTCGTAAATGTACCCAGACTATCGATGCTGATCAGTTTTGGGTCCACAGTCTGATAAGACGGCCAGCCCAGAGATAATTTGTTCTCTTCGATATTGTAGTCGCGTAGGTAAATGTCAGACCCTTTCGGAATATCAGTTGCGACAACGAAATCATCCGCGGGTTCTCGATAAATGATATTCCCCGGAGTTATACCGGTTATATTATTTGAGGTAGCATCCAAATAACCGAAAAGATGGTATGGGATATTATCGTAAAATATAGTATTAAGATTTTGGGCATATTGCTCCACCCATCTCGCACCGGTAAACTCTGCTTCGCTAAAAATTGTAAAGTCGGCCTGATCCCGGTTTAACGCAATTGAAGTCGCTAAAGGCTGTCCTGCCAGTTCATAGATAAAACCTGTATTAGCAAGAAAAAAGATTGCCAGGAATACGGCCATGATTACTGCGGTTAAACGGGTTATTTCAGATGGTATTATAGTATTTAAGAGTAGGCTTATTTTCTCTTTCCATGCTAATTTCGATAGGATAGATTTAGCATTTAACATCAACCATTCCACCCCCACGATAAAAAATGGTGACAGAAAGATCAGGCATACAAAGTAAATCCTGTCAAGCGCAATTACCAGCGCAAAATCAGGTAAGATCAACTCCACTACCAACAGACACAGAAACAGAAAAGTAAAAGCCATAAATTCATTGGAGATTTTTTGCTTCTTGCCCTTGATCCATTGCCAGGCAATAATCACAAAACCAAGAGTCATAAATATCTGCGTAATAATATATAAATAACGCATCGAATCGGGCATGTTCACACTGCCTTGAGATAAAAGTTGTTGTGCTTCATTATCAGCAATATTTGCGCTCGCAGCATTGACACTACTAGCAGCCGAAACTTCTACAGCTTTTCCACCCATACCCACAAATTGTTTGAGGACGGCTCCATTAGCTTGGAATCCGTACCACAACAGGCTAACGGCGACCAATGTTATTGCCAGACCTATCGTCAGTGAATTACTCTTACGTCTTAATATGAGTAAGCCAAAAACAGTAACCGCCACAATTATAGCCAGTAAGAAAGCAGTAGAGTAATGTGAAACAATTACCCCTATCCCCAAAACTGCCAGTAAAAAAGTACGTTTTCGCGGTGTCATATCTTTATCCAGCATTAATAATGCAAAGAATGCCACTAATAATGTTGCAATAAGTTGTTTCTCGACTTGCAGAAAAGTCGTGTAAAAAGAATAGAGAGACATTGCGAAAAAAGCAGCGAGAAAAGCTGCCTTTTCTGAAAATTGCCCCCTCAACATTTCGTAAATAGCTAAGGGCACAAACGAAAATATCATAGGGAAAATGAGTTTAAATATCCACAGACCTTGGATACTAGTAAGCTTACTAAGCATCACGGGTAAGATCGTGACACTCAAGGTGACATTATAAGCAACGATAAGATTTGGCGCATTTGGTAACCAGATTGAATTCATTTCTACCATCCGGAAAGCTGCAAATTCTCCAACAACATCTGCCCCCCATAGAAATTGGGAAATCAATGACCTGTGCAAAAGTAAAGATAAGGCAATCACCCAAATCGCTAATCCGTAATATTTCGCGGGTAGCAACTTTGTAAATATTAAAATGATAGGAATTATGACGAGTAGTATCATCAGACACATCAGTAAAATATTACTGTCGTAGATATTTACCAATTGGGCGCCGAGCACTGCTAACAGAGGTAATAAAATTAAAACATATATTACGGGTGAATACAGCCAATCCCAATTAATCCGGTTTGTCGCTACGAACTTCTGGTCTCTGAGGAAAGCTATTACACATAGAAAAGATTGTGCAATGAATACAGATAAGATTATGGGTAATTTCCCCATCGGATTTGGAATCCCTATCTTGGGGAGTACCAGGTTCATTGCAAACCCGAAAAACATAAGAAAACAGATACTTATTCCAACTGAATAGAGTATCGTCCTGATTGTGCCAAGCCGATGCAAGCGCAAAATGCGGAGAATAATTATTCCCGGTATAAAAAGCGCATAAACGAGACCGATTACCTGCGTGATAAACGGGATATTTATTCCAAGCGTTCCCAACCCGAGAAAACAAATAAGCAGTATCTGCGCGCTGATGAATAGCGTCAGGAACCGTTTAATCGGGAAATCATTCCATTCAAAAATCGACATCAGACTGGTTATTCATGGACCTTTAGATTTTTTCAAACGTAATATTGATTCTGACTGACTAAAATATCACCAACTAACAATGTGCACGTCGAATACCTGTTAGTCTCATTTTCAAATAATTTTCATTTCATTTGTTGTTGAGCAAGCTGGGTTTCATCGCTTTCACGCATCGATTTTGTATTCACAAACCAGACACTAACCACAGCCGCCGGTATCGTCTGCGCAATTAGATAACTTATTCCGACTCCAACAATACCCATCCTGGGAAGTAACAGGTAACTCAATATGAGCGTGACCAAGGAAATAAAAACATTAATTGCCACCATATACCGCATACGTTCCCTTACTCTCTGGACACTGAAGTAAACCTGGTTAATACTTGCCGGTAAAGCGGCAGTTGCCAATAACCATAGCAAGTGAGTACCGTTTACTGAATAACCTTGTCCGAATAGAGACAATACTTTTTCGCCTAATGGAAAGCAGAGCGCTACAGCTGGACATACTAAAAGAATCGTCAATTTTAAACTTTGAGTCACGTTATTGGATAACCTGCTAAGGTTGTTTTTGCCTTCTGCGAATAGGGAAAGTGAAAGCGCTGGAGGGATTAAAAGAATGATACTAGCGATTGCCCAACTGATATAGAAATAGGCACCGGATTCAGCACCAATCCTGCTAACTACCATTAAAGGTAATATCAGTCCTGGTGCCGACCAGAGTAAATTCACCGAGTAGTTGGCGATAGAGAAATGTTTAATATCCCGAATTATTTTTGTGTTTATTCTGAAATAAGGACGATAATCCGGCTGGATACGTTTGAGGAAAAAGAAACCGGTGACCATGGCCATTATTAAAGAACACCCCCATGCAACAAATATACCAAAACCATGAAGATAACCGGCTAATAAGATTAACGGTGCAAATCTAACCAGACTGAAAACAATCGTCTCACCAAGTGCGAATTCAGTACGTCTCCTGGCAATAAACGTGTGATGTAATAATGAATATATCGTTGAGATAAAAGTAAAGATGACAAATGCTATTGGTAATACAATATCCTTCCTTATCAGTCTGAGTGATGGCGCCCATATGTTTAGTCCCAATACGAACGCTGCTGATAGTACCAATGCTATCGTTCCCGCTACAGTAAAGGAAGTATTTAAGAGCTCGATATTACCGCTGACGGACCCCGACGTAAACCTTATCAACCCTATATCCAAACCCAGCGATGAGAACAATGTCAGTAGTGTCATTATCGAAATCGCAGATGAAGCCAGACCGATCTCTGCGGTTGAATACATGCGGGCAGCTATTGTCCAGAAGAAGAAACCCGCGAATGCGGGGACAATCGAAGTAAGTATCAGACAGATCGAATTACGAAATAAAGAAACACCGAGTAAGACTCGTAACTGGGCTACCAACCCGGTTGCTGGTTGAGGAGCCTTTTCGGTTAATTGCTCTTGTCTCATCTTTGCTTAACCTCGGATTATCGTTTTGTATAAGCTATGTCCCCCCAAGGTATAGCCTTCTTTGTTCGCTATTAGCTTCCACCACTGGATTGTGTAGCGCTGTTTATTCCCTGTACATTAGCTTGACTGCTACCCATATTGATAAATATTTTTATAGGCGTTGCTTCTTTTATTCCGGGATGGTCGGTGGAAGCCACCGAGGTATAAATTAACCGATAATTTTGAATGGCTTCCAGTGGGACTGGACTACTGAACGGACTTAATCCCACAATTTGGTAACCGTCTTTTTCATGACTATTACAATAAGCTTCTGCTTCGGCATAATTATCAAAAACATGGGCGTCCGTTATTTCTTTATAAGTTTGTCCATCCGTGGTAGTTACTTCCGATAAAGATACAACCGTAGTTTTCTCAGGCGTTACTGCCTTGCCGTCAAACATATATAACCTGACTATAAATGAATTATAGTAATCGGGGTAAAACAGTGTTATCGGTTTCATCACCCCGTCTTGATTTTGCCAACAAGTCTCAAAGTAATTATCCCGCGTACTACCGGTGAATGTCGCCACTGCGTGGAATTTAGCCAGTGCCGTATCGTAGTCAACGATTACGTATCTTGAATCTAATTCATTAACGAATTTACTTGCTTCGGTTTCAGTTTGTGCCAGGAAAGCATCAGCCACCAGCGGAGAACGTCCGCCACCCGGCGCATGATTCGGCAATCGATGCGCGATACGGGTAATCCAATGACCGTAGTCCCACCATGCCATCACTCCGTAAGCGGTACTTGGATAAGCATAATTAGCATTATTCGCCGGTGTCGGAACCATTGCGTAATAAACATCGGAATTGCCAAACGGTTCAGGTGAATTGTTTTTTAACCATGTCAATGTTTCGACCCATGCATCATCAGGCGCAAATGGCGTCTGGCTTACCGTTTCAATGGCAGGTTTAATATTCGGCAGGAAAACCAGCGCAAAGATGGAGATAGCAACAACTGTGCTTTTTATCGGACCGGCGCTGGCTCTCCAGTACGAAATCTCTTTTATCTTTATCGCTGGTTTGGGTTTAACTATCTCACCAAACCTCTCTTTTACTCCGAAATATGTCAACATTTGCCATATAACATAAGCTGTCAATAAGGCGACATTGATCGCCAGATAATAAGCGAAACGCCGCTGTGCCAGTGTCATTATCAAAATCACCAGACTCCAGATGGTAAGTAACGTTGTGTCTTCTTTCCCGCGTTTAATTACCTGATAGATAAATAAACCCAGAGCAATCAGAAAAATATAGAATGCTACCGTGAAATTCGCCCATGCTACCGATAATGTAAATGTACCGTTCGGAAAAAGCAGCGGCCTTACTTCATCTATTGTGAGGTCTTGACCGGATGGATTTAAGATACCGAAATTGGACAATAGCGATTTAAATAACCCGGGATTGATAAAATAAAATGCTAAAAGAGCCGCTGCACCGATACCGATGATTCCAAAAATATAATATATAGGTTTGATTCGATTAGAAATAGCTTTTGAGCCTAAATACAACACACAAGGTGTCAGACAGGCAACACCCAACGATATGTTATACAACGATGGGGTGTAATATTTTGGTAAGAATGGTAGTGTAATGATGGAAGCGATTATGAAAACCAGCGAACCGATCACAAAAAGGTGTCCTGTCGGCCGTTGTTTCAGATGATTGATAATAAATTGAACGACAAAATAAATAAACAGCAGGAGGACAAACAACGGTCCGCCTGCCCACATTTGCAAGTACAACCCAAGGAACAACCCTGCCAGAAGACTATATATAATTACCTGTTTACTTACTTTCCAATCAGGTTTACCTTGAGAAATTTCGGGTGGCTGCTCACTCTTTTTAAGCGCCAAAATCAGAAACATCATCATAATCGCGGTAAAAAGTATCTCCACTACATGATGATCCGTAAAACCCAGCATCGTTCTACCGAGAAATTCACCGGGAAGAATTGCTACTAGAAATGCGGCAATTAATCCTGCCCATTTATTGAATAGTGTTTTTCCTATCACAAATACAGGAATAACAGTAAGACTGCCCAGAATTGCCGGAAATAATGCCCCAAGAACATTAATACTGTGAGCGGTCGGTGCACCAAAACTAAAAAGCCAAATAAATCCGCCTAAAAACAACGTGAAGAGAGGGGGATAATAGACGGCCGCTCCCTGCGGGAAATAGGTGTACGGATCAAATGCAGTTATATGCGGAAAATGATGGAGCAGATTATCTTCAAGACGCATATAAGAATAAGCATCTGTTTCTGTGAACCGTACCGAACCGCCGGTAAAAACCTGGTTATAAGGTAACACCAGCCGTAGATAGAGTGCTGTGGCAATACACAATAACACCATAATAATGGTGACGCTTCGGTAAAACACTTTTCCTCTGCGGGATATCCAGTTGTTCATTATCTTAAAATGTCCTCTGATGTTATATTCTGCCAACCGCTTGGTTTATGAGTAAGGTGCGAGCGGGTCAAGGTCATGTTCTTGAAGGTTCACTAATTTGGCACACCAGGGTCAAAAATGGTTCTATAGGATGCAACAAAAAGCTCATTCTAATTGAACTTGTTGCTAATTTCTTTGACCAAAGTGGAGATTACGACAGATATACCCTTTCATATAATCAATACTATCGAATTAATCAACCAGTAAAACAGCTATTACTAATGAAAGGAAGGCACATATGAATATATTAGTCACCGGTGGGGCAGGTTATGTAGGTAGTATTGTAACCGAAGAGTTAGTGAAAAAAGGTCACAAAGTGGTCGTCGTGGATAGTCTCAAGCAAGGTCACCGGTCGGCAGTTCATCCTGATGCCGAGCTCGTCATTTTTGATGTAGCAGACAAAGAGCGCTTAGACCGGCTTTTCTTTCGTATCAACTTCGATGCAGTTATGCACCTAGCAGGAGAAACGGTCATCGAGCATTCCATGACCGACCCTAAAAGATACTTCCATAATAACATTATCGGTGGTATCAATCTTATCGATATCATGTTGAGACATCATGTTAACAAACTGATTTATTCTTCTACCGCGGCTACTTATGGAGAGCCTATTGAAACACCCATTACGGAAAATCATCCTACAACACCGGTGAATAGCTATGGCGAATCGAAACTTATTTTTGAGCGAATCCTGAACTGGTATGGACAAGCGTATGGGCTCAAACACATTACCTTCAGATATTTTAATGCGGCCGGTGCCAGTGAGCAGTATGGCGAAGATCATCGTCCTGAGACGCACCTTATTCCCAATGTGCTTGCTGCTGCGCCGCCTGATAAAGCTTCGGTTAATGTCTTTGGCTCCGATTACCCGACCAGAGACGGTAGTTGCATTCGCGATTATGTTCATGTTTTAGATATTGCTCAAGCTCATCTCCTGGCACTGGATAAAATAAATGAGTTGAACGGTCAAGTATACAACCTGGGTAGTGGCGAAGGTTACTCCGTTTTGGAAGTTATTGAAGCCGCCAGTCGCATTATCGGGGATATGATCCCTGTAAAAATTTGTCCGCGCCGGCCCGGCGACCCCGCAGTGTTAACCGCCAGCCCGGAAAAAGCCCGTAAAGAGCTTGGCTGGACACCGCGATTCACGAGTCTGGAATCAATTCTCCAAAGTGCATGGTTATGGAGTAAACGACATCCTCAGGGCTACTCTGACCTGCCGCGATTGGAATCGGTAAACGTTTCTATCGGAAGAACGCGAACCAAAGTGCCGGTATAAGAGATAAAATCTTTATTAAAATAAATCAATGCATTCTTTTAGTCGAAACGACCGCTAGGTAATCAGACCAGATCGCATGCATCAGGCGGCATCCAATGCTGCTCTTTCCCTTCCCATTTTACATTACAACCGATAGGATTTGTCGTTGGTGTGCTTACGTGTCTACCAGCGAGATGCTCACCCAGCGCCTTATCCAAATCATTAACAGTCATTTTGTCGGTTTCCCGGGGATTATCCACCCCTCTGCCGGTATAAATTAATTTCCGGTTGCGGTCGAAAATGTAAATATGCGGTGTCCTCAATGCTCCGTAAGCCAGCGCAACTTTCTGTGTTTTATCTCGCAGATAGACCCAGGGGAATTTATATTCTTTCATGCGTTCTTTCATATGTTCAAAGTCATCTTCTTCAAAAGTCTTTTCACTGTTTGAATTGATGCCTACAAACTTGACGCCTCTATCCATGTACTTTTCTGCGGTCTTCCTGGTTACTTCGTCTGATCCCTTCACAAAAGGACAGTGATTGCATGTAAAAAATATCACCAGGGTATCGGCATCTTTGAAATCGGCTAATTTATATGTTTTTCCATCCGTAGCCGGTAAGGAGAAATCAGGCGCTTTGGCTCCTATTGTTAATGTGAATGCCATATTCTACCCCCTTGATCATCCTTTCAATTTCTTTGTCCAGGAAACCAGATTATCGAGTAATTGTTTAATCAAATCCTGCGTTTTCTGGTCTATCAATTTTCCTTTTTCATCGAATTTTTGGGCAGCAAAGTTAACCATCACTTCCGGTCGATTCACCGGTTGCATATTTAAAAAGACAAATGTCTGACGGAGGTGATATTGAGCCCTCGCCCCACCCAGCATACCGGTCGACGCGCTCATAATAGCCACAGGTTTCGATTCCAGCGAATTGTCTCCGTAGGGCCTCGAAGCCCAATCGATGGCATTCTTTAAAACACCCGGTACGGAATAATTGTATTCCGGTGTGACAATGAGAATTGCATCCGCCGCCTTTATTTTTCTCTTGAATTCCTTTACTTTCTCAGGTACGGAGGAATCCCAATCCTGATTATAGGGAGGAATGCCATCCAATTCGAATATTTCCAGGTTGGCGTCACCCGGTAAAAGCTCTAAAGTTGCTCTCAATAACGCCCGGTTATAGGAACCGCTACGCAAACTACCGGCAAAGCCGATAATATTAATTATTTGGTCCATACGCGCCTCCGTTTCTTCGCTCAATTCCCGAAAAAACTACTTTCCCTCTTTTAAAAAAGCTAATAACTCGCGGTTTACTTCTTCAGCATGCGTCCAGTTCATACCATGCGGCGCGCCCTCGACAATTACTAAACGGCATTTCTTGATAAATTCCGGTGTGCGTTTTCCCGTAGCGGCAATCGGTAGAATCCTATCGGCATCACCGTGCATGACCAGCACCGGTATTTCAATACGTTTGAGTTCTGCTCTGAAGTCAGCCAACCACGCCGAGACGCAATCCAGAGTACCGATGGGAGAAGCGCCGGCGCCGATATTCCAACTGGCGCGCACTACTTCCTCACTGACTCTCTTTCCCATTAACAGATCAACATTGTAGAAATTTGAAAAAAACTCAGAAAGAAAAGCTAATCGGTCGGCTACTATCGCTTTTTTCATTCCTTCGAAGGTACTACCGTCCATACCTTCCGGATTATCTGCGGTCTTCAATAAAAATGGAGGAATAGCGGCCATGAATACTGCCTTGCTTACCCTGTCTGAACCAAATTTACTAAGATACCGGACTACTTCCCCTCCTCCCATGGAGAAACCAACGATTGTCGCATCCCGCAAGTTAAGTTTAGTCATTACTTTGTGAAGGTCATCTGCAAAGACATCGTAATTATATCCGGATGCCGGTTTGCTTGAATCGCCGAATCCTCTACGGTCGTAAGCGATAACCCGATACCCTGCATTTATTAAAGCCGGTATCTGTTTTTCCCAAGAACTAAGACTTAATGGCCAACCGTGTATTAATACAACAGGCTTACCCGCTCCATAATCTTCATAGTTAATATCGATGCTGCCGGAGTTTTCTTTACCGACATTAATATAATTCATTATCTTTCTCCTTCACTCTCAAATCAAATACAATGTTTTGGAACATTTTCACTCTTTATACAAGCACAATTTAAATTTTATTTCTTAGCAGTTTTCTTTCCTGCTTTACCGGTTTCTTTTACCTTCTTCTTGGTTGTCACGCTTACTTTTTGAGGTTTAACACCCGCGATTTTCGGTAAGTCGATTTCCAGAACGCCTTTATCGAAATTCGCAGTTATCTTTTTGATATCTACAATTGAAGGAATGGCAATCGCTCGGGAGAAACTGCCATATTGAGTTTCGCTATAAGAATACCCTTTCTTTTTAATCTCGGACTCGGCCTCTTTCTCTCCCTCTACAATCATCATATCTCCGAAGATCGATACGCTGACATCCTCTTCATGAACTCCGGGCAACTCGACTTTCGCAATGAATTTATCATCTTTCTCCGCGACATCGATTGCAGGTGCCCACAGGGCTTCTCCGCCATACCACGGGGACGGAAGAAATCCCAGTCCAAAAATATCGTCAAGGTGGGTTGGCAGATTTTGACGTTTTGCCCGCGGTTGCCTGACCGCTACACTTTTCTTTGTTTTTAGTTTCTTGTTTGCCATTTATATTCCTCCTTTATTGTTTGCAAGATTTTTCAATATACATTATGAGTAATATTTTGTGTATTAGTTATATAATTTGTATTTAAAAGATTACAAATATATCAAGTTTTGATTAACACATTCAGGTTGAAATATCCATCACGCATTACATCTACAAATGTCATGATTTAGTAATAAAGCTATATGCAATTTTATAACTATTTTATTTACCCTAGGCTAGACTGAATACATATTAAACAAAGTTGTTCTGGATAATAAAACTGTTATTTTTAGTATTTAATGTTGAATAAAATAATGGAGTTAAACGATGAAGAGAAGATTGGTATTAATCTGGGCTTTTATACTGATCGCAAGCGCCTTATTTGTCGGCCTGTCAGGATGCAGTGATACCGCCGGATCTCAACCTATAAATTTGACTGGTTATCAACAGGGAATATGGGTAAACGGTGAAGGCAAAATCGCAGTAACTCCGAATATCGCTAATTTATCTTTGGGGATAACCGCCCAAGCGGGAACTGTTGCACAAGCCCAATCGCAAGCGACAACGGCAATGAGTGCGTTGATGTCGGTTTTAGCTTATAATGGCATTGCGGCAAAAGATATTCAGACTGAAAACTTCAGCATTCAACAAATTAGTACCCCGGTCAACGTCCCTACCCCTGCTGCCGGTAGTAATTCCGGGTCTAGCGGTTTACCGTTACTTCCGACCACCACACCCGACACAGTTACGATGTTTCAGGTAAGTAATATGGTAACCGTTAACATCAGGACTATCGCTAACACCGGTACAATAATAGACGCTGTCACCGCCGCCGGGGGTGATTTAATCCGCATCGATAGCGTTAGCTTTTCCGTGGACCAGCCGGAGCAATATTATTCTCAAGTCCGTCAGTTAGCTATGGCCGATGCCGTGGGGAAGGCGCAACAGCTCGCAAAGTTAGCTGGCGTGACCCTGGGAAAAGCGACCTATATCTCAGAAAATTCTTCTACCCCGGTATACAACCAATCGGCGGGGTTAGCAGTTCCGGCAGCTACAACCTCAATTAGTCCCGGCCAGACCGATATTGTAATTGATGTCCAGGTAGCTTACGCTATCAAATAGCCCGGTATCTTTTTCTCCCCGGTTCTGGAAAAATGCTAGCGAATAGACTTTGGCCTGTGTTATTTCACTATGTTAAAATGAGTGTTATGGTTTATGGTATTTTAGGCGTTGGAGTCGACATCGAAGGCATCGCACGGTTCAGAAGTCCTGAATTATCTGCGGATAAGGTATTATTAAATAATATTTTCACCTCTCGGGAGCTGGATTACTGTCAATCATATACCGACCCTGCGCCTCATCTGGCCGCACGTTTTGCTGCTAAAGAAGCAATTGTAAAAGCTTTATCCGCTGCCGGTTTTACCGTCAGTGAATTATCTGGAATCGAGATTTTAATTAATAAAAGCGGCATTCCACAGGCAATAATCGACAAACAAAGTGTTAATGGAATACAGGTTCACATCAGCCTTTCCCATAACCAGCAAAACGCCATCGCCTTCGCGATTGTCACGAAGCAGGCTTAGCTATTTTTTCGATATAGGCAATAAAATCCCCGATAGTCTGGAAAGTTTTCATCATTTCAATATCAATTTCTATCCCGAATTGTGTTTCCGCGCTGACGATGATTTGCACCCAATGCAATGAATCCGCCTTAACATCTTTCATGGGTGTGGTCGGAGACAGGTCAGCTGCGTTGGTGTGAGTTATCCTCGCAATTATTCTGATTAAATCTTCTGAAGTCGACATTTTTCCTCCTGCCTGTCAGCCGGCGTTACCCTGTACCTTTTTTAAGCCGTCGTGTAATACTTGAATAAAACCGCTTTCAATCGCCGTTTTTGCCTGTAGAATTGTACCGGCGATTTGCGGTGCTTTACTGGCGCCATGTGCCTTACAAACTACACCGTTGATACCCAGTAAGGGTCCACCACCCATCGCCTCGCTGGGACTTAACAGCTCGTATAGTTTGCCGCATACCTTCTGTGCATCAACCTCTGTCAGTTTATCCTTTAAATTCTGCTCCAGCCAATAACTGAGAGCCCGTCCCAGTCCTTCACTGTATTTAACGAGAACATTGCCGGTGAAACCGTCACAAACAACAACATTGACCTTACCACGCACGATGTCGTGGCCTTCGACATTCCCGATAAAGTTCAAACCGCTTTTCTTTAGCAGGACAAAAGCCTCTTTAGCTAGTTTATCTCCTTTCCCTTCTTCTGCTCCAACATTCAATAATCCGACCGTCGGATTTTCTATTTTAAGGAAAGTCCGAGCATAAGCGACCCCGATAACTGCAAAATTAACCAGTTGATACGGTTGACAGCCGACATTTGCCCCTAAATCGAGTACCACCGTTTTCGGAGCTAAACCGAGGAAAGGTCCGCCGATGGTCGGACGTTCTACACCGGGTAGTCCGCCGAGATATTGCAGTCCTGCTACCATAATTGCGCCGGTTGGTCCCGCGCTCACCATCGCCTGTACTTTTTGTTCTTTTACCAGTCGTGTTGCCACCGCCAGCGAACTGTCTCTTTTTTTCATGACCGCGATCGCCGGTTGCTCCTGATCGCTTATCACTTCGCTAGCCTCAACGATATTGGCGGTGATCTCGCTGATATTGGCTTTTAATATTGCATTTTCAATTTCTGCTTTTTTGCCTACCAATGTAATGCCGACATTTAAATCCTTGCCTGCCTGCAAAGCTCCTAATACAATCTGCTCCGGCGCAAAATCGCCGCCCATTGCATCCACGGCTATTTGAATTTTAGAAGTCTGTTCCACCATATACCTCCTATTCATTTACCACGAGTGGCTGATTGCATTACTTTTACAGACGCTCTCACAGGTATTTTCACGTTGATTTCGGCATACCGAAATTCCCGGACATACCTGGGATATTTTCTTTAACATTTCCTTCTTAATTACGGCCGATTTTTTCCCGTCTTCATAAGATAGCGAAAACAGCCCGTTCGGACATGTTTCTACACAAGCATTGCACCCGTTGCACTTAGCGGAATCCATAGTAATATAATAAACACCCGTGCCATCGCTATATCCGTAATTTACTTTCGGCGAACTGATCACCTTGTTGCCTTGGCAACGGTCCATAGCAAATAACGCTGCGCCGATAGCGCCGATAAGTTGCGGGTCCGGACTAAGCATCGGTGTCATCCCTACTTTTTCCGTCAACTTGGCTACCATGCCTTTGTTCTTGGCGATGCCACCGGTAATTGCGAAATCTTTCTCGATTGTTACCCTTTTTAATAGACTTAAACAACGCGTTCCGATCGCTTCGTTGAGTCCTGCCATGATATCGGACTTTTGCACACCTTGCCTTAAATAATGTAACGCGTCAGACTTGGCAAAAACCGCGCAGACAATGTTGAAAGGCCTGGCCGATTTAGAAGCCAATGCCAAATCCCCTATTTCGGTCAGTGGGGTATTCAATACGTCAGCAATCATTTCCAGAAATCGTCCTGTCCCGCCGGCGCATTTGTCGTTCATGATAAAATTCGTGACAGCGCCCTTATCATCGCAATTGATTGCTTTACAGTCCTGCCCTCCCATGTCGAGGATAGTGCGTACCGACGGAAAATACCAGTTCACGCCGCGGGCGTGACAGCTTATTTCTGATACATTGTCGTTAGCGAAAGGCACCAGTACTCTACCGTAACCGGTTGCTATCGTGTAGTTCAAATCGTCAAGTTCCAAATTAGCATTATGTAAAGCCGTTTCAATAGCTTGATAGGCTGTCTTGATACTCTCCGCGCCGGTATCCCTGATAACCGACCCGACTATTTCCCCATCCTTCATGATGGCAGCTTTGGCGGAACGTGAGCCGATGTCGATTCCCGCAACAATCACATTTTTGCCCCCGTAGTAGCTTCACGTGCAATAATCGCCGCGCCTAATGCCGCCACTATCTGCGGATTGTCCGGCACTAGTATATCGAACCCCAATTCCTGATTTAATATGGCTATGATTCCTTTGTTCATGGCGACACCGCCGGTGGCTACGACTTCCCGTTGGATGCCAATCCGCTTGCACATCGATATAATCCGTCCGAGTACCGAGCGGTATATTCCGGCGGCAATATCTTCCCGTAAAGTAGCGGGAACACGATGGACATGAGAAATTACCTCCGATTCCGCGAAAACAGCGCAGGTGTTGGTTATTTCCGGCGGGAATTTAGCTTTAAAGGATAATGCATCCATTTCTGCGGACGTCAGATTCATGAGCTTCGCCATTTGTTCCAGAAAAACACCGGTGCCTGCTGCACATTTATCCTGGCTTAACCAATCGGTCAGCCGGCCACGCTCGTTGAGCTTGATGATCGTGGAGCTTTCCGCCCCCATATCGATTGCCATGCGGGCCGTTGGATAAATTGAGTTCACTCCCCTTGCCAGACAAGCGGTCAGCGATTTCGATTGACTGAAAGTGACTGATTTACTACCCAACCCTGTAGCAATTACTTTTATATCGGGATTAAAACTGAGTCCGATTTGTTGCAGCGCCTGTTCGATGGTGGTGCGCGCACAAAGTTCGGTTTCATCACTCGACCGGATTACAGCCGTACTGATGATTTTAGTTTCATTCAATACGACAGATTTAGTTGTCAGGCTGCCGATATCTACACCAATCGCGGTTATCATAATCCTTCCAGTAGTTCAAAATATTGTCCCAATTTTTCTCCGATTTCCTCGCGCGGATTGATTGTGGGGTCGACAATATCGCAATCCACCGCCAGCATGGGTATGTCCGCCGCGTTTAGAGCGTCTTTAAATATTTTAATCGTCGCGCAGGCATGCCGACAACCGAGGAAAGCCCAGAATAGCGCCCCGTTTACCTTATAATCCGTAGCACTGTCCACAACATATTTCACTACTTCATCCGTTAAAGGTCCATACATCACGCGACTTTCGGGAATAAGATATGATTTTTCCGCCACACTTTTTAGAGGTTGTGACGGATCAAATTCTGCTTCCGCCCGGCTGTTAAACATCGGCTCCACCACACTGACCGCGCCGTATTCCTGATAAAGTTTATCCAGATAGGACATCAGGTAAATCGGCGGTAGGAAAAGCGTCATCAGCCGGTATTTTTCCGTTTTTCCGGCTGTTTTATTCTCACTTGCGTTATTCTTTAACTCATCGCGGAGTTGTGTCAAATATTCTATTGCTTCGGGTTGCCCCGGAAAGAGATAATCCGCTGAAAGCAGTTTCAGAAAACCCTGAGTGGGAAAAGGAGACGGTACCAGTTTACGCAGTTCATTGATTTCTCTGGTAAGTGCCAGTTGTTGGTTACTCCTGGCCACGGTTTCAGCCAGTTTATCCCAATTCATCTTATGCCCAGAATGCTCCTCTAGGAACCGTATCATGCCTTTCAATTCGTTCACCAGATAAGATACCTCTGCCTTACTATGTTGAAATGGATGGTCGACAAAATAACCGGGGCAGTTATTGAGCTTCATTACCAGCTCACCGCTTTTTGCCGTATTGTCACAAATCAGATTCGACCACAGCATGACGTCCGGACGCGGTAGATAACCACGCAGAAAAGCTCCGGCCAGACCACGGTGAGGTGAGCATATTTCCGCCGCCAATCCCAGTTCCGCGCCGGCGGATAACAGTTCGGCCTGCTCGCCGAGAAAAAGAGCCACCAGCCAAGTGGTCATTTCGGTATGCATCGGCACAATATCCATTGCATATAGTATTTCTGCAGGAAAGAACACAGTATGAGCCGCTACAAAGTTACCGTTTTCCTTCGCTTTCAGTAATTTAGTGTAATATTTCGATAGCATCTGGTAGTAAAGAATGTCGCTCTTTGGGAGAGAGCCGGGCGTCGCCATCTTGAGTATCACCCGGCAACTCTGAACGATGGAGTTTACCTTATTATTGGTGGTCACTTCTTGGCCTCCATCATCTCCAGAAATGCCTGCACCCTGGTTCGAATCTGACCTGAGCCGGATGTTCCGTACTCGACATCCAGGTCGAGAACGGGAATTCCCGCCGTTTTTAACTTGTCGTTAAGCAACGGAAAATCATGTGCGTAGGGTACGCAGTAACGGATAATCTGACTTAGTACACCATCGACTCTGAAGTCACGGCATAACGCCAGAATGCGGTCGAACCGTTCTTCCGAAGGATACATTCTGGCGCAAGGAAAATTAGTCAGGTATCGCCTCGCGATTGCACTAATCGCCGATTCCCCTTCTTGGATGATAACCGGATCCGACCAGTAACGGGTGCTGGTGCAGAGTTCATCGGTAACCACCAATCCGCCGGTTTCTTCAATCAATTTGATGAATTCAGGATTGTCCAGCACGCTGCCCACCACCATCAGGCGGGCGCGTCCATTATAAACGACTTTTGAATGTTCAAGTTCGTTCAATAATATTTTTAATTTCTGGTTGAAATTAACTTTGGGCATACGGAAACTGGCGGTCAGCACTTCCAGAGTTTGCGCTCCGTTAATCGGAGGCTCCGGTCGCTTGCGTAACTCATATAGCTTTTTTAACAAATCTCTTGTCTCGTTACACACTTCAATAGCTTGCAGCAGGGCTGTTTCCGTAATCTGTAAACCGAGAAATTCTTCCAGATTTTGCTTGAAAGAAATTACCTGATCGAGATATAAAGCCTGAGCTTCATCTGTAGTTTTCCGCGGTACCGTTAAAACCTGATAAAAAGGCGTATTGATATAACGCCGCCAGGCATCGAACAGGCGCCGTGCACCGTCACAGGTAGAACCGCCGACAACGCCGTCCAGAAAACTGTAGTCACCACGTAATCCTCTCTGCAGACAACTGCGGGAAAAAGAACAGTTGTTAATATAAAGGTATGCGTTACCGTCGGCCAGGTCTGTTTCGCGGCCGTACCCTGTAATACGCACCGGTAGCGCTCCGGCGGCTATAATAACTTCTTCCGGAACATAGGTGCACAACCAGCCGAAGACTTTTTTCCCTTTCTCTTTAAAGTCCAATATTTCCTGGTTTTTTGGAAAAGTACTGTTTACTGAACGAAAATATTCAAGTGCAGGTAGATTAATCATGCTGGTTTCTGTGGAGACTGTCATGAATTACTCTCTTACTGTAACCTTTAATGCTGTAAATAAGTCTATTTTACTGAATTCGAATTATTTCGGCAAATCCAGTTCGGTATGAAAACCGACCGAGATAGCTCCCCGACCGGTGCCATATCCCATTACCGGACTGTATTCACTGTTTACCATACTCAAACAATCGAAGTTCTCCTTGAGTCGCTTGATAAAAATCTCGGCGATTTCCGGTGCATCGGCATGCATCACCCATAAATGTAAAGGTTTCGTGCCGGTTTCCTTTTTAATGAGTTCTATCATCTTGTTCATTCCATCATCGCGCTTCCGCGTCCGCGTCACATAATCCAGAGTGCCTTCTTTAGAGATGCAGCTGATTGGTTTGATATTAAAAAGCGCCGCCATCTGGGATGCTATTTTGGACATTCTTCCAGTGCGGTAAACATATCTCAATGTATCAATCATTGCCAGATATCCGGTATTTTCTTTAACCTTAGTAACGACTTCGATTATTTCATCCAGATTCATTCCTTTGGCTGCGGCTTTTGCTGCCGCCAGGACAATCAGTCCCTGAGCGCCGGAACAGGTACGGGAATCAAAAACTTTAATCGTAGTTTTGGGCGATTCCTGCGTGAAAATATCGATTGCGTTTTGCGCAGTCCGGCAAACCGCGCTCAACGACCCGGAGAGTGTTATGAACAATATCCGATCTGATTGTTTGTTAAGTTCCCTGTAAGACTTGATCAGAAACGCCGGGCTGATCGCTGAAGTGACGAACCTGTCCGGATCTTTCTCAATTAATCCATAGGCTTCAGAGATAGTAATATCTACCCCTTCTGTATATGTACGTCCGTTATACAGGATCTGCGCAGCAGGAACCGTCGTGATGTGATATTGGGCTGCCATCTCTTTGGGGATTCCGGCAACGCTATCGGTCATGACCAAGACATTAGACATACTTTTCCTCCCTAAGTTGATTAACTAAGAAATGAGGTAACCACCATCCACGATCACAGTACTGCCGGTGATGTAGCTCGCCATCGGTGAAGCCAAAAACAGGACGGCGCGAGCCACTTCATCGGGCTCACCCATTCGTCCGAGGGCCATTCGCGCCATAAATGCTTTTAATTGATTTTTACCTTCTTGAATAGATTGAGCCTGAACTGTTTTAGTCAATCCAGCCGTCATTATTCCTCCCGGTGCGACGGCATTTACGCGGATATCGTGAGGTCCAAATTCGCGGGCCAGACTTTTCGTCAGCATTAATAGCCCTGCTTTAGAGGAATCATAGGCAGCCATCCCGGTGTACGACGGATGCAGCGCATCGATAGAAACGATATTAATGATACAACCGCCCGCTCGTCGTGCTATCATGTGTTTTGCTGCTTCGCGACTGCACATAAAAGCGCCTTTAAGATTTACCGCTTGCACCCGGTCGAATTCATCTCCGGTCGTCTCCGTCGCCAGTTTCCTTGGGAAAATACCGGCGTTATTTACCAGTATATCGATACAACCCTTTTCCCTCACCACCCTGTCTACCGTTTGATTTACCGATTTCTCATCGGTAATATCGCAATGAATGTATAGAGTTTGTAAACCTTCCCGGTTCATACTTTCACTTGCCTGCTTACCTTGCACGTCATCGATGTCGATGATGATAACCATCGCTCCCGTTTGGGCTAATCGATGGCTGATCGCGTAGCCGATACCCGCAGTGCCGCCGGTAACGATTGCGATTTTATCGGTAAGTTTGAGAAGAGAATCTATCGGCGGTAAATCGTTTATTTCTGACATTTATTACAGCCCGTTAAAAACTATACCTATTGTTACTAGGTATTGTAAACGAGAGGTTTTTATGAAGTCAAGTCCTGAAATTATAGAGAGGAGTGTGTATCAGGTCTGAAAGTATGTTTTAATAATAATTCCCAATATCCCGACTTTCAGGTTAACTGCCGTTAGTACTAGACCGATTATGGATAAAATAATACCTGCTATTGCCAGACCGCTCTTATGCCGGCGCATAGCTAAAATACCGGTTATCAAACCTATGATGTTTATCGGAAAACCGATGTAGGCTATCGGCCAAACAAATATACTTAATACCCCTAATGCTAAAGATACTACGTCCAATAAAATCTCCGGTTATAATTACTTTTCAAATTATATACTGATGCTGGTATTTAATTCCAGCCATAAGATAGTTGAAATATGAATTGCTTTACACCCCCGATTTCTTGACTGCCTGTAATAAATCGGGATAATATGTTGGGAATACCGTTTATTAGCCAATAAAGTACAAGTTTTGCATTTCTAAAAAGAAGTTGGCTCAATGTTATAATTGGTAGTTTTCTCACAGATTAATCGGGAGTTCCTTATGGTTTTAATTCGATTACTACGTCGTAGATTCAAGATTATTATAGCGTGTATATCGGTTATTCTGGCGCTATATTTGGGGTTGTCTGTTCTCGGAGCAGCAGCCACAATGCAACTCCCGCGACTTCCTGTCAACGGATCTCCGGCTTCTGTTGGTCTGACTTTTCAAGACGTCGATTTTGCAGCCCGTGTCGATGCAATTGACCTCAAAGGATGGTTTTTACCATCTTTCGGAGACTCGGTTCTGATCATCATACCCGGAGGGTTTGAGAATCGCGTTGACCCTCAGGTTGACACGATCAATCTAGCTAAAGACCTGGTACAAAAAGGTTATAACATATTGCTATTTGATCTTCGTGGCCGTGGTGAATCCGGCGGTAAAGGTCTTTCTTTATCTAACGAAAACAGGGATATCGGCGGCGCGGTGGATTACCTAAAAACAAGAGGATATCCCGCCGGAAAGATCGGGATTATCGGATTTTGTTCGGGTGCCGCAGATGCTTGTATCTTCACCAGTCAGGAAACAGATATCGGCGGTTTGGTACTTGACGGCTGTTTCTCCAAAGTAGAGGATATGTTTTATAACCAGGCATCTAAATATGGAATCCCACGACTTCCTGTCGATATTTTCGTGCCCAGTATCAAACTGGCAGCAAGGGTTTTTTACGGCTATTCGGAAATAAATCCCATCGATGTCGTTGGCAAAGTTCAATGCCCTATCTTTTTTATTCATGAGGGAAATGACGACCTTGTTTCGATCGCCGATACCAAGGCATTATTCCAAGCCTCCAACCGGCAAATCAATATTCTTTGGGAGGTTGATGATATTACCCATGTTCATGCCTACCATGCATACCCCGAGGAATACGTGAAAAGGGTAAATGAATTCTTCGCCACTGCTCTACATTCTACAATTCAAAGCGGCCTGCCTGCTCAATAAAGCCCCTTGTTCTCGGGAAATGGTAAACGTGTATCGGGTTTGAATCACTAACCTCATTTCGATAAATAACTTGTTTTAAAACAGTCTTCTTTTCTCTTGTCCTTGGTCCTCATAAATATTCATTACATTTGATTATCAAGGTTCTTTTATCTATATAAAAAACATAAATATATCTTAATAGCGTTTAATTACACACGCCTTCATGGTTGACAATATTTTAAAGAGCATTATATACTTTGGCAAACTTATAAGTATTTAGATACATGATTGTGTAAAATTAACCTGATATTTCGTCTGTAAAATGAAGGGCTATATTGAAATACGTTAATACGGTGCTGGGACCGCTCGAAACCAATAAGATGGGTGTTACATTGATGCACGAGCATCTTTTGGGTTCACTCGGAGGTATCGCGCAAAGTTATCCCGAGTTATTAGGCGATGATTTTAAAGAACGAATTATTGCAGGGCTAATGGCCGCAAAACATGGCGGCATTGATACGATAGTAGATTGCACCACAATGGATTTAGGTAGAGATATAAGAATACTGGCGGAAATGTCGCAGCGGACCGGGGTCAATATTATTGCCACTACTGGTTGGATTTTAACAATACCACATGTCATGGGCACATTTACCGC
>Ga0182027_10000673_pt1 | contig 58457 bp, 51 predicted proteins | sample 712E1DmetaG_FD_121300 | JGI IMG/M metagenome (GOLD analysis project Ga0182027, IMG submission 121300) | Permafrost microbial communities from Stordalen Mire, Sweden - 712E1D metaG (Illumina Assembly) | ecosystem: Environmental > Terrestrial > Soil > Wetlands > Permafrost | place: Sweden...
ACGCGTAATCCCCTCTCGTAAATCGCCGCGCTTGCGCTAGACTCGCGGCGATGCAATCCACCTTGGAAGTGCTGTTCGCTCCGGCGGAGTTTGCCGCGCTCAAAGACCGCGATCTGGCCAACAGGGTCTGCGTGGTCTTCGATGTGCTCCGGGCCACGACGTCCATGCTCACGGCCTTGCGCCACGGCGCCGCGAAAATTCTTCTTGTCAAGGAGATTCCCGAGGCGCTGGCCGCGCAACGCCGCTTTCCGGGCGCCTTGCTCGCCGGCGAACGCGACGGCGTGCGCATCCGCGCTGCCCAGACCGGCGGCGGCGATTTTGACCTGGGCAATTCCCCGCGCGAATTCACGCCCGATCGGGTCGCCGGCAAAACGATCATCATGACCACCACCAACGGCACGCGCGCCTTGCAGGCGTGCGCTGGCGCCCGGAACGTCCTGGTCGGCGCAATCATCAATCTCGGCGCGCTGGCCCGATGGATCAAAGCCCGGCAGCCGCCCAGCCTCCTGTTGGTGGGCGCGGGAACATTCGAACAGGCCGCTTATGAAGACACCCTCGCCGCCGGCGCGTTGTGCGATTTGGTCTGGGACCAATTCAGCGACCCCGCCGATTCCGCCCAGATTGCCCGCGAAATTTACCGCGCGGGCAAGTCCGGCCTGGCCGGCGCGCTCCGGCGGCATTCCCGCAACGCCCGCCGTCTCTTGGCCAATCCCGATTTGCGCGACGACGTTCCCTTTTCGCTCCAGCTCGACACCGTTCCCCTCATCGCCGAGTTGAAAGACGGTTGGGTCGCCGTTTCCGGCTAATCGGAATCTTAGTCCTGCTCTTAAATCAACCAAAAACGTCGTTCGGCAGGTTAAAACGGCGAATCAATCCTCGCAGCAGCCCTTTCTGCAAATCCCGCCCCTTTGTGGTACGGCAGTGGGAATGCGACACGCTGGCCGTTAATATCGGGGTGCTCAATCATTCGGTGCGAACCCTTCCCCCGATTTGTATAGAACCTGAATCGGGCATCGTGATCCCGGAGAATACGAAAAACCTCATCAGCCTTTTGAGGCTTAGGCACAGGATGGTTCCATTGCCTCAAACCGGACTTTGGGCGTGGCACGCGATGTCTTTTCAATGGCAACCCACGTCGCCTTCATGGCCATTGCTTTGGATTTCCCTGGGAAAACCTGATTTTTCAAGGCGGCGGCGTGCGCGGCTTCCCATCTGTTGTAAAATTTTTGAGGGGCCGGAAAATGCAAAATGCTGTCGTCATTTTTAGACCGGGCAAAGGAAATTTGACACCGAATCACTTCCAAAAGCTCGGAAATCGCTTCGTCTTCCGTTTTGCCATATCCCAACAAGTCCAACTCCAAAGCATGGGCGCAAAATTCCCCGTCCTCCTGGTAAATCAAAACTCGGACTCCCAGATCGTAAATGGGTGTGTCGCGCATAGTCGTTGCTTCCCGCTCAAACAAGGCCGGAAATTCACCACATTTCCGACCATCCGCAAGCCATTTTCCTTCCCACAATTTCCCACATTTCCCACCCGCGTCAACGCAAATGTCGCATTTTTTCCACTGGAATGTTGCAGTTGTCACCACAATACACACGCGCCCCTGGCTTCCCGCCAAACCCATTTCCCCTTTACAGCGGGGCTGGCTTTGCATAATACGTATGCGTCCAATCTTGACCGCAAATTTTATGAATGAAATATCTGGAAATCTTTTGGTGGCGCAATCCGGCGGACCCACCGCCGTGATCAACGCCAGTCTGGCCGGGGTGATTCAGCAAGCCCGCGCCCATCCCTGCATCCGCGGGATTTACGGCGGCCTCAACGGCATTCTTGGCATCCTCAAGGAAGAGCTGATTGATTTGAAAAAGGAAAAAGCGGCCGCGGTCAAAAACCTCAAACACACCCCCGGCGCCGCCCTCGGCACCTGCCGCTACAAAATTGACTTCAAGAAAAACCCCGACGCTGCCGCCCGGGACATGAACCGTCTTTTCCAGGTCTTCCAGGCCCATGACATCCGCTTCTTCTTTTACGCCGGCGGCAACGACTCCCAGGACACCGCCCACAAAATCCACCTCGAAGCCGTCGCGCGCGGCTACGACATGCGGATCATCGGCGTGCCCAAAACCATTGACAACGATCTGCCCCACACCGATCACTGCCCCGGCTTCGGCTCCGTCGCCAAATACAACGCCTGCACCGTCATGGAAGTCGCCATTGACGTCGCCAGCATGGCGACCGACGACGGCGCTTGCTGTGTCATCGAAGTCATGGGCCGGAGCGCGGGCTGGATCGCGGCCAGCGCCATTCTCGCCCGGCGCCAACCGACCGACGCCCCGCACATCATTCTCCTGCCGGAAATCCCGTTCCACGAAGAAGCCTTCCTGGCCAAGGTCAAGGCCACGGTGGACGCGTTGCGCTACTGTGTCGTCGTCGTCGGCGAAGGTTTGAAGAACCCCGACGGCACGGAATACAGCGCCGACGCCTCCCGCCTGGATGCCTTTGGCCATCCCGTGCTTTCCGGCGCGGGCGAGCGGCTGGCGGAAGTCATCTATGGCAAGCTCCACACCAAAACGCGCTCGGTCAAACTGGGTTATGCGCAGCGTTGCGCCTCCCATTACGCCAGCGCCACCGATGCCGCCGAGGCCTTCGCTTGCGGCGAGGCCGCCGTCCGCGCCGCCATCGAGGGCCAGAGCGGATTCATGGTCAAAATCGTCCGCACCCAGACCAACCCCTATCAATGGACCACGGGCCTGCAACCGCTCGGGGACATCGCCAACGTCGAGCACGTCATCCCGGCGGATTGGATCAGCGCCGACGGCTTCACCCCCAACGAGAAATTCGTGGAATACGCCCGTCCGCTGATCGAAGGGGAAATCAAAGTCCCGACCGCCGCCGGCCTGCCCAAATTCGCCGTCCTGGCCAAGAAGCGCCTGCGCTGCAAACTGGAGGCGCGGGCTTAGCTGAAGAGGCGATGGAACCGCCTCTTTACGGCCCTGCGGAGCCGGACTTGGGAGGGTTCGACACTGTAATCATCAGGGCTTTCAGCAGATTGGGGGCTGCGCCGGCTGGCCCGATGCTGTTGAGCGAATATCCGTTGCCGGACTTGGCGTAGCGCAAGGGTTGGCCATCAAAAGGGTCCTGTGGAACCGACGCCAGGAACTTAGGAGTCAATTCGGCCAAATCGTCGGGATAGCCTTTCCCGCTGGCGGCCCGAAATCGTTCCAAGCCGACGGCGGTCTGCGCCAATCGCAACAGCGCCAACCCTCGCGCCTCCCGCACAGTTAGACCGCCAGAGTTTAAAACCATGGCACTCATCCAAAATCGCTTCTTGACTGCTTCCGCATACCGCTGCTTGATCATGTCATCCGCCTTCAATCGCGCAGGGAACGGCTCTTTGCGGGCCGCCAGATACTGATCACAGCTATCCGCGAAAAACCGGCGGTCGGCCTTGACATTCTTCAGCCCGTCCTGCCGCAAACCGGCCATGATTCCATCCTTGTCGTCGCCAGGACTGCCTCCGGAATTCGAAGCCAGGAACTGCTGGAGTTCCTTGGGAGTAATGTCGAAATGGGACAGTCCGATCAACTTCTCCCCGACGAATGCGCGGTTGAAGTTTTCCCCGCCTGCCTCCCGATCCGCCATCCCTCCCAGAACCTCCTGCAACCGCGTAAGAGTTTCCGGCGGCACCGCGACGCGGTTGGCGATTTGCCCCAATGCCGCAAACGTGATCGCGTCACACGCCACCCGAACCAGTTGCGAGATCAAGATCGGCTCCGCTTCGACTGATTGCCCGATGGCGTAGCCGATGAAGAGGCTCTCTCCTGCTTCCTTCCCCCGGCCGGTGTCCGCGTAGCCGAGAGCAAAAACCTGCGATAGCTGCGCTGCCTGCTTCAGACGGGCCAAGTGAGGAAGCTGCGTCTCGCTGCCTTTGGTCATGTCAATCGGATAGCGGCTTTGCGTCATACTCGATCCTCGCTCAAACAGGTCCCAAGCCGGTTGGTTTTCCTGCATGAACTCGGCAATGGCTGTTTCCATCGCTCCCGGCACCGGACTGTCCGGTTCCGGAATAGAAGGCTTGCCAATGACGGGGAGATTCACATTCTTGTCGTACGCGTGCGTCTGCATTTGCTCCTTCATCGCATCGCAGCCTTGCAGGAAGAATTCCGCCGCATTCTGGCCCGGCGGCGGTTGCGCATACCACTGATTCAACTCCGCCAGCGTTTTTGGCCACTTTGGACCGCCCACCGTGGAAGTCGTGGCCGCGGTGGCCGTTCCTTCCGCCGTTGCCGCCGCCGATCCGCTCGAACGCTTGCCGTGCCACACCCACCAGCCCGCAACCGCACAGAGCGCAACCGCGCCGAGAGCCAGCGACGCATACAACCCAGCCCTTGATCGCTTTGCTCCCCTTCCTGTGCTGGCGGCCACCGCCGCGAATTCGGGAAAGGTCTCCAGCGGTTGCCAATCCTTCATGCCCTCGCGCCATGCCTGCATTTGAGGTTGCAACTGTCCGCTGGCGAGGTACTGCCGCACCTCTTCCGGCGAGTAAGGGCCGTTCTGCTGGCCATTGATCAGGACGAGAATCTGCATTTGTATTTGCTCCTTTATACTAGATTAGACCAATGAAACGACCCAATCCTTTGAGTTATTTCAGCCGCAGTCAAGCCCGGAATTCCCTCTGAGGATTAGGGCCTCTCATCTTTCTCATCTTTTTTGCTTGCATTTTTCGCCAACTCTGCCATAAATAGGTTTGTAACGAAGGACTGGCGAGGCAGTTTCCTTTGGTTGACTCGCTGTAAAATGATGATCTCAAGCACCTCGGCGGACACTTGAGCAGCGCCAAATCCGCTGTCCGCGGTCAGTGAGACGGTCCATTGACCGTTCGATTTTGGATATGGCCTGTAATCAGACAAAAATGCTACTGGCAGCGGTCTGGCTGGCCGGCGTCATTCCGGCGCTGGCCGGGCCGAATTCCCCGACCCGTCCGCAGGCCGACGCCCACCAGTACCCCAGCGGCGCCACCATGGCCGCCAAACTGGGGACCGACCTTTACGAAACGCTGGACGAGAAATTCCAGAAGAGCCTCCTGCCCGAGCCGGTGGCCGTGGAAGCGATGGACGCGCCGATCATCACCCCCACCGCCGCCTCCGATGGAAAACGAACGTTGGGCCGGGTTGCCGTTTCGGCCGGTTTTATTGATTTGATCAACCACATCGCCCATGCCAAGGCGATTGATCGAATTCAGCCCGGCTATTTTGAGCGTTACGTGCTCAATCTGGGGCGGGAAAGCGCCAACGATGCGCTCCCCGATCTGCCCGGCATGGTGGATCCGCGCTACTGGAAGGATGACGTGATGAACGACCAGCTCACCTATTTCAACCAGATGATCGGCATGGCCCTGGCCATCAACTTGGCCCATCATTACCTGGGCCATTTCAACCAATGCGCCGGCCAGATGCTCGGCGGCAAACTGGTTCCGATCAACAACCTCCTCGCCCCGGCCGAGTGGGACGCCGGCGTCAAAGCCGCCACCCTCAACTGCTTGAATGCCGCGCTGGCGACCACCGGCCCCAAGGCGTTGTTTGAGGCCATTGACAAAATGCCCCGGCGTCCGGCTTGGACCAACTTCATCGTGCCCCCGAACGCCGATCTCAAGAAACTCGCCAGCCAGCTTTCCACCTACGAAGTTGCCTATTTCCGCGGCGGGTTGAAATGAGGATTCCAGCGCGCGATCCGGTGGACCAACTTTGAAAACGCGCGGATTTGCCCGCCGGCCAAAGCGTCCGGCGGCGGAAGGGGGGGGATTTGGGTTAAACCCTTTGCGGCGAATCTTTCCTGGCGCCAAACGCGCTAAATCCATTGACCTTCCCGAAACTTTTTATATTCTCCCTTGTTATCAGCTTGAAGAGTGACGCATGGCATTTGTCTCAATAAAAAGTCTATTGGCCCAACATAACTTGGCCAGCCCGAAGCAATTTGAGGACTGGAGCAAGGCCTGGCGGTTGGCAGTGGAAGGGGGGTCGCAAGAGGGGCTGCTCAGTTTTATCGCGCGCGAGCGCGGTTCTTCGGACGAACTGTTTTTGCAGGAACTGGCCAAGGTGCTGGGCTGGCCGTTCATTGAAATCGCCAAGATGGATGTCTCCGTCGAGGCCCGCAAAAAAATCTCCACCAAGGTCGCCTTCCAGTACTCCGTCCTGCCCTCCCAATTCCAGGACGGCCGCCTTCAAGTCGCCGTGAGCAATCCTTTCGACGCGGCCATGGTCAGCGCCGTCCAGTTCGACGCCCGTTGTCCGGTTCATTTCGGCCTCTCCACCAGGGCGGAACTGGAGAAGGCGCTCAAGAAGTATTACGGCGTGGGCGCCGAGACCCTGGACGAAATGGCCGGGGAGGACGAGCCGCTGGAGTTGCTGGTGGAAGACAAGGAGATCACCGAAAGCGACCAGGAAGCCAGCGTGATCAAATTCGTCAACCAGATCATCTGGGAGGCGTTCAAGGACCGCGCCACCGACATTCATTTTGAGCCGGCGGAGGACGAATTGCGCATCCGCTACCGCATTGACGGCATTCTGCACCAGACCCCCATGCCCGCGCAGTTGAAGCGCTACCAGGCCTCCTTGATCTCCCGCATCAAGGTCATGTCCGGCATGAACATCGCCGAAAAACGCCTGCCCCAAGACGGCCGCATCAACGTCCGCATCAAGGGCGAGGAAATTGACATCCGCGTTTCCACCGTGCCGACCGTTTATGGCGAAAGCGTTTCCTTGCGCCTGCTCACCCGCGGAAAAATTTTCCTCGGCCTGGAAAAGCTGGGCTTCGCGCCGGAGGAGGAATCGCGCATCCGCGAAATCATCGTCAAGCCCCACGGCATTTTTCTGGTCACCGGGCCGACCGGCTCCGGCAAATCCACTTCGCTCTACGCCTTTTTGAGCACGATCAACTCGGTCACCAAACGGATCATCACCATTGAGGAGCCGGTGGAATATGAGCTGAAGGGCATCAACCAGATCGCCGTCCGCGGCGATATCGGCCTGACCTTCGCCATGGGCCTGCGCCACATTTTGCGCCAGGACCCCAACGTCATCATGGTCGGCGAAATCCGCGACCTGGAGACGGCGGAAATCGCCATCCGCGCCGCCCTGACCGGCCACTTGGTGTTCAGCACCCTCCACACCAACGACGCTCCCAGCGCCTTCACCCGGTTGATTGACATGGGGATCGAACCCTTCCTGGTGGCCTCGTCCGTGGAGGCGGTGCTGGCCCAGCGCCTGGTGCGCACCATCTGCACCAAGTGCAAAGCCCCCATTGCCGTCGAGCACGCTTATTTGCTGCGCATTGGTTTTCCCGAGGACGAAATCGCCACCACCACTTTTTGCAAGGGCGCCGGCTGCGAGGCCTGCCGGATGCTCGGTTACCAGGGGCGCATGGGCATCTACGAACTGCTCTTCATGGACGAGGCCATCCGCCCTCTCATCATCGGCCGCGCCGCCTCCTCCACCATTGCCCAGAAGGCCATGTCCCGGGGCATGCGCACCTTGCGAAATGACGGCTGGAAAAAGGTCAAAGCCGGCCAGACCACCATTGACGAGGTCCTCCGCGTCACCCAAACCGAGGAGCATCTCATGGCCTTGTCCGAAGACGGGAAAACGATCATTCGCAGGAAAGGTTTCTAATGGCCCGCTGGTATTCCGCCAACGTTCTTGAGACCATGCCCGGCGGCCGCCGCCTTTGGCGCTTCGCCGCCAAGGGCGGCCACTTTCTCTTCGATCAGGAAAAAACCCTCACCCTCAGCGAGACCGCCCCCTCCAGCCTCGTCGGCAAAGACTGGCAGTCCCTCCTCCGTCCCAAGCTCAATGTGGCCTGGCTGCCGGCCGACAAGGTGTTTTTCCGGGCGGTGCAATTGCCCGGCGCCGATGCCTCCGAAATCACGGCCATGGTGGAGCTGCAACTGGAAAAGCTTTCCCCGCTGCCGGTCACCCATATTCTCTGGAGCCTCTACTTAATGCCGCGGGCTGCGACCGCCAAACCCGACGCGCTGCAAACCGTCATTGTCGTCATTGCCTCGCGCACCTACGTCGAGGAATTCCTGGGCGAACTCCAATCCCAAGGCTTCCTGCCCGACCGCATCGAAACCCCGGGGCTGGACCAACTGCTGGCGGCAAAGATGGCCGGAGACGGCGTCTGGCTTTTTCCATCCGCACAGGGCGATTCGGTGTTGATTGCCTGGCAGTACGGGGAAGCCATCCAGAGTTTGACCCTGCTGCCATTACCAGCCGGACCGGACCGCGGCGCGCTGCTCAAGGCGCACATCGAGCAAATTGCCTGGGCGGGCGAGATGGAAGGCTGGCTGACGGCCCCGCCCCGCATCCATCTGGTCGCGGGCAAGGCCGAAGCCGAGGCCTGGGAGCCGCTGTTTAAACCCTGGGCCGATGGCCAAGTTGAAATCATCCCTCCGGCCGCCCCGGCGGACCTGGCCGCCCAGAGCGCCCAACGCACCGGCAGCGCCGGGGCCACCACCAATTTGCTGCCCGCCGAATACAGTGCGCGCTACCACCAGCAACTGGTGGACCGGCTCTGGATGCGCGGCCTGCTCAGCGTCCTCGCCGTTTATTTGACAGGCGTGCTGGCCTATTTCGCCTTCCTTTACGAGTACAAAAGGCAATACCAGGCCACCCGGACCGAGCTGGCCGGCATCAGTGTGGCCTACACCAACGCGTATAATGACGAGATCCAGATTCAAATCCTCAAGGAACGCCAGAATCTCAAATACGCCGCGCTGGATTGCTGGAAGGCCGTGGCCCTGAGCCTGCCCGAAAGCGTCACTCTGGAATACATGTTTTTCAACCGCACCAAACTGGATCTGCGCGGCGTCTCATCCTCCGATCAACCCGACGACATCTATTCCTTCAACGATGCCCTGCGCCACGCCCAGGATCCGGGCAAGAGCGGCCTGCTTTTCTCCGAGGTCGGTCCGCCGCGAACCACCTCCAAACCTGGCAAAACGGAGTGGAATTTCAGTTGCACCCTCCCCAGCACCGAGACCCAATGAGCGAGTTTGTTGACAGTCTGAATTTGCGTCCGCAGGAAAAGCGCATCATCGTCGTCGTCGGCGTCGTGCTTTTCGTGGTGCTGGACCTGGTCTTTGTCCAGCCTCACTTTAAAGACTACGCCAGCATCCGCAGACAAATGGAGGATACGCGCAATACCATTAAAGTCTATAAGTCCAAGATCGGAATGGACAACAACCCCAACAACGGCTTTCTCAAACAACTGGAAAAACTCAAAAAACAGGAGGGCACGGGGGCCAGCCAATATAAGGAAATCCAGTTGCAGAACACCATCACCGCCCAGGCCAGGGCCTCGGGCGTCAACGTCCAGAATTCCGACCCTCTCCCCACTACCCACAAAGGTCTGACCAACCAGGCCGATCAATTCTTCGAGTCCCAATCCATCCGCATTGCCGTCCAGGCGCGGGAGGAGGACATGGTCAAATTCCTCTTCAATATCGGCAATGATCCCGCCATGATCCGCGTTCAGGAACTGGATCTCCGGCCTTTTGACGCCAATCGCTATCAGCTCAAAGGCCAGATCACTTTGACGGCTGACTACCAGAAGTCCGCCGCATCCAAACTGGCCCCCGCAAAAACCGAAGCCGGCACCAAGACCGCCGCCAAGACCGCGGCCAAAACCACGCCGCCCGCGCTGGGGGCTGCCCCGGCGCCCTCCCCGCGGCAACCCCCGGCGCCCACTGCCCAGGCCAATGCCAAACCGCCGCCCAATCAGAAGGCGCCTCCCCCGTTCCCGACGCCCCCTGGCCCTTCTTCGCCTCCATCCAGAGCGGGGCGCGCCAACCAGGGACCGCCCGCGCCCGGGCCGGTGATGCCCCGACGGCCGCTCTCCGGACAGAGACCTCCCCAGCCGGGAAATAACCAGTGAAAACCTTATGAACCTGAAACACCTTTTCTCGTTGTCCCTGTCGCTGGCGCTCGCGCTGACGGCCGGCGCGCAAACCAATTCCGGCGGGACTGGCATTCCGGCCGTACCTATGCCGCCCCGGCAGAGCGGGACTCCCATCGTCCCCAGGACCCGCAACGCCCCGCAGCCCCTGACCAACAACCCGGCCGCCGCGTTGCCGGCAATTCCTCCGCTCCCGGCTGTTCCGCAGCCGGCGGTGGTTTCTCTGCCAACCAACAACCCTGTGGCCGCCGCCGCCCAGGCCCCCAACCCGCCGGCCAGCGCCACCAACGCCCCGGCCACCGCCACCAACGCCCCCGCCAGGCCACCCCTGGTCGCCGTCCCCCCGGAACCCGCTGACATCAGCTACAGCTTTACCATGCCCGTCGAACAGGTGGTGGAGATTTACGCAAAACTGGTGGCGCGCACCCCCTTTCGCGCCGTGGCCGGGCCGCAGTCCGTTGCCGCCACCAGTCTGGTCACCCTCAAGACCGAATCCCCGTTGACTCATACCGAGGCGATCCAGGCGCTGGAAACGGTCCTGGGGATGAACGGAATCACCATCGTGCCCATTGGCGAAAAGTTTTTCAAAGTGGTCAGCGAAGCCACCGCACCCATGGCCGGAGGCGTCATTATCTCCAACCTTTCCGCCACCCTGCCCGACTCCGGCAAGTTCATCACCGAAATTGTGCAGTTGAAGTACGCCGACCCCGACCAAGTGGTCAAGGCCCTGGGCTTGTTCGCCAAATCCCAAGCCAGCATCATTTACATTCCCAGCACCCAGAGCCTGATCTTGCGCGACTACTCGGAAAACGTGAAGCGCATGCTCGAAATGGTGGAGAAAATTGACGTCAGCTCCCCGCTCATCATCAAACCCAGGGTCATCCCCATCAAATACGCCCTGGCCTCGGACATCTCCAGCGCCCTCAGCCAGTTGGGCGCCGGCGGGGGCAGTTCGGTGGGCCGCAGCAGTTCCGGAGCCGGCGGTGGCGCCTTCAGTCGCGGCACCTCCGGCACCGGCGCCACCGGCGCCGGCACTCAGCCCGGAGGCTCTCCCTTCGGCTCCGCCACGCAGAGCGGGGCCAGCACCGGCGCCAGCGGGGCCAGAAGCAATTTCGGCCGCGCCCTGGGCAACATCGTGGCCGGCGCCACCGGCGGCGGCCCGGGAGCTTTTTCTCTCTTTGGCCAGACCAAAATCATCGCCGATGAACGCACCAATTCCCTCCTCGTCTTTGCCAACGACGAGGACATGAAAATGATCATGGAGATTATCAACAAGCTGGACGTCGTTCTGGCCCAGGTCCTCATCGAAGCCATTATCCTGGAAGTCAACCTGACGGACACCCGGAGCACCGGCATCAGCTATGTGCAGAACCAGTTGAGCCGCGGCAGATTCACCGGCGCGGGCGGCGTGAATAATTTGAGTTCGGGCGCCAGCTCCTTTTTGAATGGCACCGGTTCCTCCACCAATTCCACCGCCGCCGCCACCTCCATCCTGCCCAGCCTGCCGGGTGGCTTCAGTTATTTCGCCAAGTGGGGCAATGACCTCGATGTCGTCCTGGAAGCTGTCGCCAGCGACGATCGCATCAGCGTTCTCTCCCGGCCCCGCATTCAAACTTCCCACGCCGTCGAAGCCGAGTTGTTCATCGGCCAGACCGTGCCCTACGTGACCGGCACCTACAATTACGGCTATGGCAGCGGACCCAGTTCCCAATACACCGAGAAAGAAGTCGGCATCCGCCTCCGCGTTTTGCCCCTCATCAATCCCGAAGGCCTGGTCGTCATGGATATTGACCAGGAAATCGAGCAATTGGGCGCGCCCGTCACCATCGCCGGCGTCGGCGACGTTCCCACCACCACCAAACGCGACGCCGGCGCCAAAGTCGCCGTCAAAAGCGGCGAAACCATCATCCTGGGCGGATTCATCAGCGCCAGCCGCTCCAAGGGCAATTCCGGCGTCCCGTGGTTGAAGGACATTCCGCTCATGGGCGCCTTGTTCAAAAGCAGCACCATGCAGAATCTGCGGACCGAACTCATTGTCTTGATGCGGCCCACCGTGCTCAAGACCCCGGAAATCGCCGCCAAGGTGGCCATGGACGAAAAACATCAAATGGCCGCTGTCGAACAAGCCGAACTGGAAATCCGCGCGGATGAAGCCACGCGCAACGCCGCCGCCGCCGCCGAACTGGCCAGGGAAGAAGCGCGCAGAGCCAAAAAGGCCGGAAACACCAAAACCAACGCGCCGGTGGATTTGCACATTGACAACACTCAGACCAACTCCGCCTCCCAGAGCGAGATGGAGCAGCCGTAGGCCGTTCAGTGGTAGAGCCGCTCCAGGCCGCGCCGTCCCAATTCGGCCGCCAGCATCACCAGCGCCGCCCCCACCACCGGCGCCAGGTCCACCCGCCCGATCCGCAACGGCAGCCCTTGCAGCGGGCGCAACAGCGCGCGGGAGGTAGTATTGACAAAGTTCCAGAACGGAAAATCCCCCAGGTAAACGTAGCTGTTCAGCACGTGCAAAAGGAGAAATCCGATCACCAGAAATCTCAGCACAAAATACACCGCCAGCCCGATCACCGCCCCCTGCGCCAGCAGATGCCACGGCGAAACCTTCGGCACCATCTGGATCCTCAGCAGCAGCGGATTCAACAAACACCACAGCAACATCGTCACCAGCAGGGGGAGCAGCAGCTTGGCCGCTCTGGGCCAGCCGGCCAGCCGGCCCAGATGCAGCCGCACCAGACGCTGCCCCGGGTCGCCGTCGGAGACGGCCGAATTGACCGTGGAAAGCAGCAAAAGGCAGAGATAAAAAACCCCCAGCGTCGCGCCGAAACTGAAAACGGAAAACAGCAGCATCCGCCCCGCCAAATCGCTGCGGAACCATAGCAAGGTCGGGCCAAGCGGAATGCCCGGCCTCCAGTCCAGAGGCGGGCCGGCCTGCCAATAAAAAAGCGCCCGCAACCCCAGCAGCGCGATCAATCCCAACAGATACCACCACCGCGCGCGCGGCGGCCCCGCCCGCCGGGGCGCGGACAATCCCGCCGTCCCCGCAGGCGTCACCCCGGCTGGCGCGATCGCGCGCCAGTTCAGCCAGAGCAACAGGCCCGCCATGTTCAAGATGAAATCAAGCAAACTCATCCCGCGTCATTCGTTCAGATGATTTAAGTTTGTTGCGCGCAATTCTCAACCACAAACAGGAAAACCTCGCCCCACTCGCCTCCCTTGAATCCCACCGAATCCTAATCTTAATCCTAATCCCAATTCCCAATCCCGATTCCTAATTCCTAACTTCCGGCTTTGGCGGCGGGGTTTGGTGGCGCACGACCCGGTCCACCATGAAGAGCGGGCGCCCGCGGGTTTGCTCGAAGGTGCGGCCGACATACTCGCCCAGAATCCCCAGGATGAGCAGTTGCAGACCGCCGAAAAACACCACCGCCAGCAATATGCTCGTCCACCCTTGCGGCGTTCGGTTGACAAAAAGCCAGGAGGCCAGCGCATAGAGACTCAGCAGCCCGCTCACCACCATCGCCACACCGCCGACCAAAAGCCCAAATTTCAGCGGCTTCAGGCTCGAGCAAATCAGGCCGTCCATCGCCAGCCGCACCAGTTTGCCCAACGGATATTTGGTCTCCCCGGCATAGCGCGCGTCCCGGTCGTAAAAAACCGGTTCCTGCCGGAACCCAACCCAACTGACCATGCCGCGAACGAAGCGATGGCGTTCGGGCATGGCCACAATCAGGTCCGCCACCCGGCGGCTCAGCAGCCGGAAATCCCCGCTGTCCAGTTGAATCGCTCCGTCGGCCAGGCTCCGCAACAAGCGGTAATAGACCGCGCAAAAAAGCCGCTTCAGCGGCGCGTCACCCGGACGGCTGCGGCGCTGCCCATAAACCACCTCGGCGCCCTGGTCCATTTTCGCCAGCATCTCGCCCAGCAGTTCGGGCGGGTCTTGCAAGTCCGCGTCCATGATCAGAATCCGCTCGCCCCGGGCAAAATGCAGACTCGCGGAAAGGGCCAACTGATGCCCGTGATTGCGGGAAAGATTCACCGCCACCAGATTCGGATCCCCCGCGCACAGCTTCTCCAATTTGCTCCACGAATCGTCGCTCGAGCCGTCGTTGACCACCACGATTTCGTACGGGCGGCCCAGGCTCTGGCACACCTTGGAGACACGGCGATGCGTTTCCTCGATTACCAACCCCTCGTTGTAGCACGGGAGCACGACAGATAAATAGGGCGTGTCATTCATACGCGAACCGGTTGGACCCGGAGCCACCGCGTCACCACGCACAGAAACACAATCGCCATCAGCGGATACCAGGCCAGCGCGAAAAAATTCCCAAGCCACGGCCGCAGCAGCGTCGGCAACCACCCCATCGTCACCGCCGCTCCCGCCAGCAGCCAGCCGCCGGCCCGCCAGCCGCCCGCGAAAAGCGATCCGCTCCACAAAGCCAGCGCCGGCCCCAGCGCCACGTAGCTGTTGGCCTCGGTCATGGGATTGAACAGCATCAGGTAACCCGCCGCGCAAGCCAGCCAGCCCAGCGCCCGCGGGCCATCGGGCAAAGGCCGCACGACGAGAAAGCAAAACACCGCCAGCCCCAGCCCCGCCGCCCCGCGAACCAGCAGCGATTCCCCGCCGCTCAGCGGCGCGTGAACCGCTCGCAGCAACCCGTTCAAATCGGCAAAGCGATTGTCCGCCACCACGGCGCATTGCTGCAAATTGGCCAACTCCGCCACGAACTGCCTCCCCACGTAGTCCGGCGGACCGCAGACAAACGGCAACAGCAGCGCCCCGGCCAGCCCAATCCCCAGCCGCCACCACAGACGCGGATAGGCCGCAAAAACCAGCCCAACCGCCGCCAAGCCCAGCGGCTTGATCGCAACCGACAGGCACACGAAAACGACCGCCGGCCACCAGCGGCCCTCCGCCAGGCAGACCCCCGCCAGCAGCAGCGCCGCGCCGAAATGGGCGTTGGCCTGCCCGTTGCGGATCGCTCCCAGACAAAGCGGCAAACCCAGCAGCGCCGCCAGCGCAAAGGCCCGTTGCGGCCGCGCCTCCTTCCGCGTCCAGCCCCACAACCCCAACACCAGTCCACCCCAGGCTGTCCAGCGCCAGAGCACGTCCCCGATCACGCGCGGCCCCAGGTGAAACGGCGCGAAAATGGGGACGAACGCAGGCAAATAATTCATTCCAGCCGGACCGTCATACAGCGGTTGGCGCGCCGCCCAGCGGATCACCGCCTCGTGATACAAAGTGGTCACAGTCCGTTCTCCGGGGCGCGCCGCGACCATGACAGTAATCACCAGCAGCGGCGCCAGCACTAGCGCGCGGGAGAGCCAGCGCCAGCGCGCGTCCGCGGAGGCCTCGCCGGATCGTTGAGAAGACGGCTCGGAAGCTTTCAACACCGCCCTGATCCTGCGCCGCCCCGCAACCTTTGTCCATCCCCGAAACATCCCCTACATCATTCGCAGCAGCGTGTCCGCCATCTCCGACGGCGTGGCGGCGACGCCGATGCCCGCTTTTTGGAACGCGGCGATTTTTGCCGCCGCTGTCCCTTTGCCCCCGCTGATGATCGCACCCGCATGGCCCATCCGCCGTCCCGCCGGCGCGGTCGCGCCGGCGATAAAACCCGCCACCGGCTTTTTGCAGTATCGCTTGATCCACCGCGCCGCCTCTTCCTCCGCCGATCCGCCGATCTCCCCGATCATGATGATCCCATGCGTCTCCGGATCCTCGTTGAACATTTTGATGATGTCCAGATGCGACGTCCCGTTGACCGGATCGCCCCCAATGCCCACGCAGGTGGACTGGCCCGCCCCGCGGCAGGTCAACTGCCAGACCGCCTCGTAGGTCAGCGTGCCGCTGCGCGAAACCACCCCGATATGGCCCTTCTTATGGATGTATCCCGGCGCAATCCCGATGCGGCACCCGCCCGTCGAATCCGTTCCTTCGCCCGGCGTGACCACTCCGGGGCAATTCGGCCCTATCAGCCGCGTCTTCCCCCCGCCCATCGCCCGCTTCACCTTCACCATATCGTTGACAGGAATCCCCTCCGTGATGGCGACGATCAAATCCAGCCCGGCGGCGACGCCTTCCAGGATGGCGTCCGCCGCGAAGGCCGGCGGAACGAAGACGGCGGAAACCGTCGCGCCCGTTTCCCTGGCCGCATCGGCGACGGTGTCGAAAATGGGAATCTTTTTCCCAGCATGCTCAAATGTTTGGCCGCCTTTCCCCGGTGTGACCCCGGCCACGACCCGCGTGCCATAGTCCAGCGATAGCTGCGTGTGCCGCGCCCCAAAGCTGCCGGTGATGCCTTGGACGAGGACCTTCGTGTCGGGTTTAACAAGAATGGACATGGTAAATTTGGATTTGCGACTGCCGGTTGCGGATTGAAATCAGTTTTAGGGTTTGATGGCGCGGAGCAGCCTGGCGGCATACAAATCTTTTTCGCGACCAGCAGCTTCTTTAGACGCGATCAGCGCATTAAGACTCAAGATTTGAAATTCGCCGTAAGACATTTTGTGCGTGATGGAATGCTGCAAAACTTGTTCGTAATTTCCCAGACCTGACACCTCGCCCAGACAATCAAGAATCCCCAAATCTGTTGTCAGATAAACGTTCTTCAACCTGTCGCAAAGTTCGTCTGTCAATTCGAGCGGCAGCTTGTTGGCCGTCAGTCGGTGGCGCGGGTGCAAATCTTTCACGGCCGTTTCAATTCGTCGCAAATTCTCCCGGCTGAACCGGCAGCAGATCTCCAACTCCAAGGTGACCAGGGAAACCCCATGCAAAACGCCGCAAATGCCGCCAATGACGACAAACTCAACCTTTTGCTCCACGAGCCGCTGCAAAAGCGCTTTGTCATTTTGCGGCATGATGTCCTCCAGTTTCCTTCAGTGCGAGGATCATATCCAAGGCGCGTTGATGTGAATCCAGCCTTTCCTCCGGAGTTTTGCTCAACGCCTCTTCAACCAACGACATGTCAAATCCATATTCGCACGCCGCCCGCCATGCCGGCCCGGCGTCCGGCGGCATCAGATATTCGCCGTTCATCTGCGCCAATGTCGCTTCGTCAATCATTCATTCAATGTAAGCGCCGTTTGTGGATTTTCAATCTTTGGACCGGCCATAACTCCTATTTTCCCACCGCTGTCACAACCTTCCGCGCCGCCGCCAAAATCGGCCCGCCCGCCATCAGTTTTTTCGCGCGGGAATCAACCCGCAAATTCATTCCTTCCAGCGACCGCGCGCCGAGAATCTCCAAGTCTCCAGTCTCCCCAAAAATGACCTCATCCGTAGTGAGCGCGTCACCGACACGGATAATGGCGAAGCCAACGGCGCGGGTGATATGCTGCCCGTTGGCCATCACGAAGGTGTAGTCCTTTTTCTCCCGCTTGACGCCGATGCTTCTCAGTATCTCGCCGCTGATCCGTGTGAATTCCGCGCCCGAATCCGCCAGCAATTTGGGGACTTCGACCGACCTCTTCCGATCAACGTGGTTTTCAACGCGGCAATTCGTGTAGAATGTTCCCATGCGATTTTTCATGCTGCCAATTTATCACTTGCCACCGCCTTCACCACCTTCTGCGCCGCGTCCGCCATCGAATCGCCGGTGATGATGGCCACGCCCGATTCCGCCAGCGTTCTTTTCCCGGCGACCACGTTGTTGCCCTCCAGCCGCACCACCAGCGGCAGTTTCAACTCCGTCTCCTTCACCGCCGCGACGATGCCGGTGGCGATGACGTTGCAATCCATGATGCCCCCAAATATGTTGACCAGTATCCCCTTCACATTCGCGTCGCTCAAAATTATCCGGAAGGCCGCCGTCACCTGTTCCTTGCTCGCCCCGCCGCCGACGTCCAGAAAGTTGGCCGGGCTGCTCCCAAAATGCTGGATGATGTCCATCGTCGCCATCGCCAGGCCCGCCCCGTTGACCAGGCAGGCGATGCTCCCGTCCAGCTTGATGTAATTGAGGTTGAACTTGCTCGCCTCGATTTCCAGCGGCGCTTCTTCCGCAAGGTCCCGCATCGCCTGCAAGTTCGGATGCCGGTAGAGCGCGTTGTCGTCCAGGCTGATTTTGGCGTCCACGGCCATGAGCGCGTCCTTCCCCTCCGGGCCAGCAATGATGCAAAGCGGGTTGATCTCGACCATGCTCGCGTCGCATTCCCACCACGTCTTGTAAAGCCCGCCAAACATCTTCGCCCCGGCGGCGATCAAATCCCCCTTCAGCCCCAGCGCCACGGCCAGCTTGCGCCCTTGAAACGGCATCCAGCCCAGGGACGGGTCCGCCAATTCTTTGATGATCTTTTTCGGATGCTTCGCCGCCACTTCCTCGATGTCCACCCCGCCCTCCGTGCTGGCCATGATCACCGGCCGCGACGCCGCCCGGTCCAGCAGGACGGCGCAATAAAATTCCTTCTTGATGGACGGCGCTCCGACGACCAGAACCTGGCTCACCAGCCGGCCTTCCGGTCCGGTTTGTTTGGTGACCAAGACATTGCCCAGCATCGCCCCGGCTTTTTCAAAAACATCCTCCGCAGTCTGGCAAAGTTTCACCCCGCCCTGGAAGCCGCTTTTAAACGTCCCCTTGCCCCGCCCCCCGGCGTGAATCTGGGCTTTGACGGCGATCCGATCCTGGCCCTTGCCCAGAAGCTCTTCGGCCACTTGTCTGGCCGACTCGGCAGAAGTGCAAACCTCGCCGGCCGGGACAACGACGCCGTATTGGGCCAAAAGTTGTTTGGCCTGAAATTCGTGGATGTTCATTTACAGGGGTTCAAAGTTCTCCGCCCGCTTTTGCGGGCAAAAATTCAGTCTTCCCTCACCGTTTCTCAATCGGCGCGACCTTCAGTCCCACCGGGCCGGTGTAGTTGCTTTGCGGGCGGATGAAGCGGTTGTCCACCAACTCCTCCAGCACGTGTGCCCTCCAGCCGGCGACGACACCGTCCAGACCCTTGCTGACCGTTTCAGAGGGATTAGCCATGAATCAAAAAAATCTTCTATCTTGACAGTTTTGCCGCATTTTTCGGCCTGAATCTAGGGGCCGCCGCCCTGAGCGTCAACGGTTTTCAACCGGAAGACGCCCCCCTCTCCGCACTTTGCGCTTGCGCGCCCCCGCGTCCGCCGGGCAGATTCCGCCACACATGAAAGCCTTGCTCACGGCCTTTCTGCTGGCTGCCGCCGGGGCCGCCGCGGCCGGTCCCGCCGTCCAGGGCCTCGAACGCGTCAAAGTTTCCGGGGCCGATTACGTCCGCCTGGGCGAGTGGGCCGAGTCCAACGGCTTTCACATCACCTGGCGTCAAAAAGATGATCCCATCCAACTCACCAATCCCTCCGCCCGCCTCGAGTTCGCGCCCGATTCGCGCAAATCCCGCATTTGCGGCGCCACCGTCTGGCTCTCCCTCCCCGTGGTCAACCGCGCCGGCGTGGCCATGATTTCGGTGGCGGACGTGGAGACGGCGCTCCAGCCGCTCTTGTTTCCCCCAACCTCCCGCGCCCGGGTGCGGACCATCTGCCTGGACCCCGGCCACGGCGGCAGGGACCCGGGCAACATTGCGGGCGGAAATTTTGAAAAGAAATACACTTTACTCCTCGCCCTCGCCACCGGGAAACTCTTGCGCGAGGCGGGCTTCCAAGTCGTCCTCACTCGCACCAACGATCAATACGTCGAACTGCCCGATCGGCCTGCCCTGGCCTGGCACGCGGGGGCCGACCTGTTCGTCAGCCTCCATTACAACTCCGGCCCCAAGGGCGTGCGCGGAATCGAAGTTCACTGCGTGCCTCCCGCCGGCATGAAATCCAGCAACGCGGGGGGCGGCCGGGGGCATGACCCCGCTTCCGCCGGAAACCTCGAAAACGCCCGCAACGTCCTCCTGGCCCATCAAATGCTCAAAACCGTCACCACCTCCCTCCCCCTCGAGGACCTCGGCGTCAAACGCTCCCACTACGAGGTCCTGCGCGAGGCCCGCATGCCCGCCGTCCTCATCGAGGGCGGCTTTATGACCGACCCGCTCGACGCCAAAAATATCTACGACGCCGCTTTCCGTCAGCGCATGGCCCGGAGCATCGTCAATGGCATTCTGGCCTACAAGGATGCCGTCGCGGAAAAAACCGGCGCGGGCAAGCCGGTGGGCGCTTTGCTCAAATTGCCGGGTCATGCGCCGCCAGCGCCGGGTCGCGAGTAAACAACGCGTTTCCCAGCGTCAGGAGCGGCCCCGTCATCCCCGTGGTCACCAGCGCCATCACCACCATCATCGCGAAAACCCGCGGTGAGAGAATGCCCAGGTCCAGGCCCAGGTTGAGCACAATCAACTCCACCAGGCCCCGCGTGTTCATCAGCGCGCCCAGCGCAAAAGCGTCATGCCAGTTCATGCCCGTCCACCGCGCGCTCATCATGCTGCCGCCCAGTTTGCCCGCCGTCGCCGTCAGGATGAGTCCGCCGCAGATCATCCAGCCTTCCCACCCGTGAAGCAGGCCCATCTGGGTCCGCAACCCGGTAAACGCGAAAAACAGCGGCAGCAACAGCGCCGAACTGACATTCTCCAATTTCCCTTTGATCTGCGCGCGAAATCCCGCGTCCGCCGGCATCACCACCCCTGCCAGAAACGCCCCGAACAACGCGTGAATCCCGCTTACATCCGTGAACAGCGCCGCCGAAAACACCACCATCAGCATCCCCACCATCACTCCTTTGCCCGGCGCCGCCGCCATCCTCGGCCGCGCCAGGATGAAACCATTCAGCCCCGGTTTGACCAGCAAACTCATCGCCGCCAGGAACGCCAGCGCCAGCAGGATCGTGATCACGGCGCTTCCCACCCCCCCGGCCTTTGCCACCGCCACCACCAACGCCAGCGCGCACCACGCCGTCAGATCCCCGATCGCCGCGCACGTAAGCGCCATGCTGCCCAGGGCGGAATGGGTCAGCCGCCGCTCCTCCAGAATGCGGGCCAGCACGGGAAACGCCGTGATGCTCATGGCAATTCCCATGAAAAGCCCGAACGACAGAAATGAGACCCCGGCCGGCGCATAAGTCCGATAAATGAAAAGCGCAAAAACCACGCCCAGAAAACACGGGAAAATAATGCTCACGTGGCTGACCATGATCGCCGTTTCCGCCCGCTTCCGCGCGGATTTCAAGTCCAGTTCCATTCCCACCAGGAACATGAACAGGATCACGCCCACCTGGCTCAGAATCTGCAGTGCGCCCAGCGAGCTGGCCGGAAAAACAAACTGGAAGAAATCCGGCCACAACACTCCCACCACCGACGGCCCCAACACAATCCCCGCCACCATCTCCCCGATCACCGCCGGCTGCCCGGCTCGGGCCGCCAGGTGCCCGAATATCCGCGCCAGCAGCACGATGAGAATCAGTTGCGCCAGCAGCAGGCTCAGCGGTTCGTGCAGTTTCTCCCGCAACGTCCGCGCCGCGCCGGCCAGACCGCCGCCGATCTTCTCCGATCCTGCCAGTTCCGCCAGGCCCCGATCCGTTGCGGCCGGTGTGAGCGGTCGCGCCGGCTCCAAATTCTTCCCAACGCGAATGGCCTGATAAATCCCGGCGCCGAACACCAGGAGGATCAGAACATAAGCCACGCCAATCTTCCTCATAAAGATCGCGACAGTAGACCCGAAACCCACCAACTTGCAACCCGGATATGCCCCCTGCATCAGTCCTGGAAAGGATTGAGCGTATCCACCTCGGGGAAGTCCTCGGTATTGCGCGTCACTATGGTAAGGTGGTGCGTCAGCGCGATCGCGGCGATTTGCGTGTCCGGGTATCCAAAAGCTATCTCATCGTTCTCCGATCGGTTTCACCGCACGTTTGTCGCGTGGTCCGGCCGGCGCGCGGCCCAATCGGCGCAATCCTTCCAGAAAACTTCCCGGCGGCCGTCGTTCCAGCTTCATCACCCGCAACGATTGTCCCTCTTCCTGCCAGTCCAGCGTCGCGCCGGACTTGATATCCAACCGCTCTCGCAGCGCCTTGGGAACCACCGTCTGCCCCTTGCTTGTCACTGTGCTTGTCATGGTAAGAATTTCTTTCTCCAAGCCTCTTTTGGCAAGTCAAAAACATCCGTTCTCCCTGCCGCGCCATTCTCGAGGCTTTCATGCGAGCGCAAACCCCGCCCCGCGCGCCGTGGTGTTCCAGTCACAATGCGTGGTCCTTCGGGCCTGGCGGACGCAACCTGGAAGCCCTCGGCATGATGAGCGCGACATTTCAGGGAGATGGAAAATCGTCGCTTTCCTTTACAACCCCCTTTTTTACAGGAAAAGATCGCGTTTTAAGAGTCATATTACCTTGCACCGCAATCATTTGCAATACTATTGCAGGAATGCGCCGGGTGCTGTTTTGTGACCTCCTCGTCGGATAACTTTACACTTCGATGTAATCGGCGGCGCCAATGACCGTAAGCGTTAGAGTCACAACATGCTCTGCCACAGTAGTTAACACAATGTCTGGTCGTTGTCTGGCGGCGGTGGCTTGAAACTTGCTATATACTTAAGTTTGTCTAATTCAAACACCAATTTATGAAAAGAACAGCGAAACTTAGCGTGGCCGGCAGTGGCTCTCACGTCGGTATAAACGGAATGAAACGGATCCTCAGCGGCGTGGTCCTTGCCGCTGCCTTCTTCCCGCTCCTCAACGCCACTGCTGCGGCGCCGTGGGATGAGGTGGACCTTGGGACGGCCAACAGTTTTGCGATTCTGGCTGGTTCCGCGATTACCCTCGGAGGCGCGTCAACTACGGTTAAAGGAGACATTGGGTCCACGACCATCACGGGTCCTGGCACCGTTGTCGCGCCAGGGATCAATCACGGAGGGGATGCAGTTACCCAGAATGCCCAAACCGACCTGACCACGGCCTATAACACCGCCGCCGGCCTCGCACGGACCGCGACTCTCACGGGCCTGAATCTCGGCGGGATGACTCTTACTCCAGGGGTTTACTTCTTTGATACCTCAGCACAGCTCACGGGAACGCTGACGCTCAACGACCTGGGCCAGGCCGATGCAATCTTCGTTTTCCAAATCGGATCAACCCTCACCACGGCATCGGATAGTTCAGTATTTGAAGAAGAGAACGCCACGGGTACCAGTGCTTCCAACCCGGGCATCAGTGTTTTTTGGCAGGTCGGCAGTTCGGCAACGCTCGGAACAGGCACTGCCTTCGAGGGGAACATCCTGGCCCATACAGCAATCACGGTGAATACCAGCGCCACGGTGGATGGCCGACTGTTGGCAGAGACTGCCGCAGTTACTTTGGACGACAATATCATTACGGTGCCGCCGGCAGAGGTGTTCGGCGGAGGTGGCGGCGGAACTGGCGGCGGAACTGTCCCGGATACTGGCAGCACGCTTCTGCTGCTCGGCTCCGGCATGGCGGCTCTGTTGGCCTTTAGACGGCGGTTCTCTTCCCTGGCTTAACAGCTTGTCAGCGGGGCCAATTGTTGAATCGTGGAAATCCGCCTCCGGATTCCCAGCGTCTCAAATGACGCGAACCATTTGCGATTGTCGGCCGTCTGAGACATGGCGAAATCATGTAGCGTTGCGCCTGCGGCGCAACCCCCATTTGGGCTTGCGTAGCGGCCGATGACCGCCGCACTCTCCCCGCGCCAACTCGTCCGCCATTCTTTCTGATCCTGTCCACCCTCTGAAAGGCCCCTGCGGGGGAAGGCAAAGCTGGGGTCAGCGCGCAGCGCCGACCCTGCAATTCTGCCCCGCCCTTCCCGGAACGGCAAAATCGGATTAGCACTTTCGATGGACCTGCCTCACATCTTTAATGCCCCGCGCCATAAATGATTTGAAAACAATCTCTTCACCCGGTTACTATCCGCCCTGATTTTAGGATATATAGATGCGATTTGCTGTGTTTGATGAATCTAAGGATGGCGAAACCCGGGTCGCCCTCGTTCCCGATGCCGTCAAAATGCTGCTCAAAAAACAGCATTCTGTTTCCGTGCAAAGCGGCGCCGGCCTGGCTGCGTCCATCCCCGACGCCCAGTTCGCCGCCGCCGGCGCGCAGATTGTCCCCGGTGCCGCCCAACTGGCCGCGGCGGCCGACTGCCTCCTGCGCGTGCGCCCCGTCACCCCGGAAGAGGCCGCGGCCTTTCCCGAAGGCAAGGCGCTGATCGGATTCTTGGCGCCGCTGCGCAATCCCCAACTCGTCAGCGTCCTGGCCCGGCGACGCCTCACCAGCTTCAGCCTGGATTCCATCCCCCGCATCTCCCGCGCCCAAAGCATGGACACCCTTTCCAGCATGGCCACCATCGCCGGTTACAAGGCCGTGCTGCTCGCCGCCAACGCCCTTCCCAAATTCCTTCCCATGCTCACCACCGCCGCCGGCACCATCCGCCCCTCCCAAGCTCTCATCCTGGGCGCGGGCGTGGCCGGACTCCAAGCCATCGCCACCGCCCGCCGTTTGGGGGCCGTCGTGGAGGCCTTTGATGTCCGGACGGCCGTCAAGGAACAAATCAAGAGCCTGGGCGCGACCTTCGTGGAACTTCCCAGCCAGGAGAACCTGGAGGACAAAGGCGGTTACGCCAAAGAAGTCTCCGCCGAAACTCTCGCCAAACAGCGCCAACTCCTCCACCAGCGCGCCAAGCTGGCCGACATCATCATTTCCACCGCCCAAGTCCCCGGCAAACCCGCCCCGCGCCTCATCACCAAGGAAATGGTCGCCGACATGAAGCCCGGCTCGGTCATCGTGGACTTGGCGGCGGAGAGCGGCGGCAATTGTGAATTGACCAAGGCCAACCAGGTCGTCCTCGCCCACGGCGTCACCATTCTCGGCCCGACCAATCTTCCCGCTGCCCTGCCGCTGGACGCCAGCCGCATGTTCGCCCGCAACCTGGCCGCTTTTATTCTGGAAATCACCAACGAGAACGGATTCACCATGGACTGGAAAAATGAAATTTTCGCCGGCACCTGCGTCACCCACGCCGGCGAAGTAATGCGAAAGGCCGCATGAGCACCTTGGCCATGATCTATATTTTCATCCTCGCCATTTTCACCGGCGTGGAAGTCATCAGCCGCGTCCCCACCGTGCTCCACACCCCCCTCATGTCCGGGGCCAATGCCATCCACGGCATTGTCCTGATCGGCGGCGTCATCGTCCTGGGCATGGCGGGAGACAGCGCGGTTTTGTTCGCCCTTGGTTTCATCGCGGTGATTCTGGGCACCTTGAATGTCGTCGGCGGATTTGTCGTCACAGACCGCATGTTGGAGATGTTCAAAGCCAAGCCCGCCCCTAAAAACGAAGACGCCAAATGACCCTCGACAACATCCCGGAAGCCGCCTATCTCCTCGCTTCGTTGCTCTTCATCTTCGGTTTGAAGCGCCTCAGTTCCCCGCGCACGGCCCGTTCCGGCAACCTCGTCGCCGCCGTCGGCATGGCGCTGGCCTTGGGCGGGACCTTCCTTCTGCCGAACATGGCCAATTTCGGCTGGATCATCCTCGCCATTGTCATCGGCGCCATTCCGGGCTGGTTGCTGGCCAAGCGCGTCAAAATGACCGCCATGCCGCAAATGGTCTCCCTTTTCAACGGCATGGGCGGCGCCTGCGCCCTTTTCATTTCTCTAGGCGAACAACTCAAGTGGCTGCACATGCTGGACGACGGGAGGGGCGGTTTTGGTTTTTCGTGGAACGATGCGCTGGCCCACTCCTTTCCCATGTTGTTGGGGATTGTCCTTGGAGCCATCAGTTTCACCGGCAGCCTCATTGCCTTTGGAAAATTGCAGGGTTTGGTCAGCGAAAAGCCCTTGCGATGGCCGCTCCAAAAACCCATCAACCTTTTGGTGCTTTTGGGCATCCTTGGCGCGGCAGGAACTTCTGCCGCTCTAGCTGAACACTATTGTGCGGCGCTGACTTGCATCCTCATTCTCGCCGTGCTGGCATTGCTCCTGGGCGTTCTGCAAGTCTTGCCCATCGGCGGGGCGGACATGCCGGTCGTCATTTCCGTCCTCAATTCCTGCACCGGCCTGGCGGCGGCCGTCACCGGCTTCGCCATGCACAACATGTCCATGATCATCGCCGGAACCCTCGTCGGCGCCGCTGGTTCCTTCCTGACTCTGCTCATGTGCAAAGCCATGAATCGTTCCCTGCCCAAAGTCATCTTCGGCTCCTTCGGCGGCTCCGTCCAGGGCCACGCCGCCGCCGGTTCCTCCGACAAATCCCTCCGCGAAATCGCCGCTCCCGAATGCGCCATCATGATGGGGTACGCCCGCAAAATCATCATCATTCCCGGTTACGGCCTGGCCGTCGCCCAGGCCCAGCACATGGTCCATGAACTGGATGAACTCCTCGAAAAACGCGGCGTCGAAGTCAAATACGCCATTCATCCCGTGGCGGGCCGCATGCCCGGCCACATGAACGTCCTCCTCGCCGAGGCCGACGTCCCCTATCCCAAGCTGCTCGACATGGAGGAAATCAATCCCGAATTTGACCAGGCCGACGTCGCCCTCATCATCGGCGCCAACGATGTCGTCAACCCCGCCGCCCGGTCCGATCCCGCCAGCCCCATTTACGGTATGCCCATTCTCAACGCCGACAAGGCCAAAAATATTATTGTCATCAAGCGCGGCCGCGGCACCGGCTTCGCCGGCATTGAGAACGATTTGTTCTTCAACCCCAGGACCCGCATGTTGTTCGGCGACGCCAAGAAAGCCCTCCAGGAACTGACCACCGAGGTCAAAGCCCTGTGACCGCTCAACTGACACCTTCCGGGCCGCCCCCGCCCCGCCCATTCTCCAGGCGGCTGCCCGGCGCGCCTTCCCTCAGAAATTGCTCGCACTCTTCCGCCGTGATCAAGCCGGCCTGAAGCAGTTTCTCCGCCCGCTCGCGCCGCACCGGCCAGCGTTCGCCTCCTTTCAGGGCCGCAGCCTCAAACTCCGGCAACGGCGCTGCTGCTTCCGCGCTCTTTGGCGTCGGCGGCTCGCGCTCCGCTTCAAAATCAAACCGCGCCCGCAAATCATGCAATCCCGCCTCCAGAAAACTTTCCCCGTGCAATCCCGTCCACAGCCCGACCTTTCCCAGGCGGGGGGCCGGCGGCAGCCGCGTGGTCGAAAAATCAATTCGCCCATCCTCCGGCGTCAAATCCAGGCGGGCGAAAATCGCGATGCCCAGGTTCGGCTGTTCGCAAACCTGCGCGCCCCAGCCCGCCTCCGCCCCGGCGTAATACCGCTCCCGCTTCTCAAAGCCCAGCCGGAGCAGGAACTGGATGAGATCCACGAAATATTCCCGCGAACTGAAGAAAGTGTGATGGGCGTCGTTGCCCCAGCCCAGCCCCAGCCGGTCCTGCCGGCGCTTCTGCAATTGCGCCGCCCGGTTGCGTCCCTCCCAATAACGCCGTTCCTCCTGGAAAAAAAACTGCCCCGCCAGATCCGGCCCCGCCGACGTCAGGATTTCTTCCAGCGCCTTGTTCGCCGCCTCAAACCCCGCCGCCTCCGTCGCGCAATGGCGCGGGCGGGTCCGCCACAGGTCTTTGACGCGGATGATGCTCTTCAAATCCGCCGGATGCAGCGGCGCGGGCGCAAAACCGCGATAGCCGTTGCGCTCCACCGCTTCCAGCCGCGCGCCGTCCTCCTCGCTCACCGCCACCCGGCGCATCCGTGCCAGCGCGTCGCCCTCGATCCGTCCGGTCAGCCAGTTGGCCGCCGCGAAATCCGCCACCGATTCCGCCCGCAACGCCACCACCGCCGGATTGCGCTTCGCCCCCTTTTCCAGCACCACCCGCGGCCGCGCCAGGCCGGGATGTTTCAGCACCGGCTGGCCGTTGGGGGTTTGCACCGGGTCGGACACAAATCCCAATTCGCGCAAAGTCTTTTCATCCTCCGGCGCCAGCGCCAGGTGATCAATCCAGTCGAAGAAATCCGTCCCGGTTTCCTCCCGCATTTGTCCGGCCAATTGCCGGGCGGCGCCGTTCTGCTGCAAAAAAGATTCCGCCCGCTCGCGCAGCAATTTTTCCGCGTCGAGCGCCGTCTCTGTTTTCCTGTCCGTGCCTGCCATAGTGCCAATCTTAATCTTAATCCTAATCCTAATCCTAATCCGATTAAGATTAAGATTAAGATTACGAACCACAAACCGCCACCCAAAACAGCGCAATCCGGTAATGCAGTGCGCATTTCACTTTTTTGGGTAACTCCTTTCGGCGAAGCAAGACTTTAGGATTTCGCGCGTCTCGATTGAGAATCGGTCATTGTAAATCTGTGATTGGTTATGCCGAGATTAGTGAAATCACCAATGACCAATTCTCAATGACCAATTTTCAATGCTTGACTCACTGGAATCCCACCCAAGGCAGAGAATCCCCCAAAAAATAAAATGCGCCCCGCTCAGCCCCACACTTCCGACCGCCGCAGTTGCGTGAGCAACAATTGCTCCAGCGACGTGTCCGAGGCCACGCTAAAGAAATTGATTCCCCGGACCTGGCAAAATTCGCGCAAGCGCTGGCAAAAATTCCGCACGGTTTGCTGGTAGGCCTTCAGCCGGAATTTCCCAAACGTCACCTCCTGCAACCCCCCCGTCTCGCAATCCACCAGCCGCAAATCCCCGTAGGCCGCCGGGCTTAACTCCTCCGGCGCCAGAATCTGGATGGCGTTGACATGAAAACCGCGCCCGACCAGCGCGTTCAAACCCGCCTCGTAACCCGCCGGGTCCAGGTAATCGCTCAACACCACCGCCACCCCCGCCTGCCGCGCCTCGATCGCCCCGCGCCGCAGCGCCTCGTTCAAATTGACCGCGCCCCGCGCCGTCAGCGCGGAAAGATTTTGGAAAAACTCCATCGCCGATTTCCTCCCCCGCACCGCCCTCAATCCGCCCCGCGCCGCCTGCTCCGCGCTCAGCCCCGCCGGGTTGTTCCCGGCCGCCTGCGCATCCAGGTCGGGAAACGGGCACACCGCCACACGGTCGAAACCGCACAGCGCGACATAGCCGATGGCCGCCGCGACCTGCCGCGCGAAATCGAATTTCGCCGGCGCGCCGAACGTCATGGATTCGCTGGCGTCCAGAAAAATCCGCACCGGCAGTTCCCGTTCCTCCTCGTAAAGTTTGAGGAATAGCTTGTCCAGCCGCCCGTAGAGATTCCAGTCCAGATAGCGGAAGTCATCGCCGGGCGTGTAATTGCGGTAGTCCGCAAATTCCACCGATTGCCCGCGCGCCTTGCTCCGCCGCTCCCCTTTGGCCGTGCTCTTCGCGCGCCGCGCCGCCAGCAACTGGAATTGCTCCAGCCGTCGCAGCAAATCGGGAGTCAGTAGCGCCGCGCCCATGTTATGCGGATTGCACGCTTTACACCGTCACCGCCGCCGCGTCTCTCGGCACGTCCCGCAAAATCTGCGCGATGATCTGGTCGGTGGTGATGCCCTCCGCCTCCGCCTCAAAATTCAAGATCAAGCGATGGCGCAGGGCATCCGTGGCCACCGCCTGGATGTCCTCAAAACTGACGTTGAAACGGCCCTGCGCCAGCGCGCGCACCTTCCCGCCCAGCATCAGCGTCTGCCCCCCGCGCGGACTGCTGCCAAACCGCAAATACTGGTTGCTGATCGGCGCCGCCGTCTCCGTCTTGGGATGCGTCGCCAGTACCAGGCGCACCGCATAATCCTTCACGTGCGAGGCCACCGGCACCTCCCGCACCAATTGCTGGAATTCTAGGATCTGTTCCTTCGCCAGCACCCGCCCGATTTCCGGCTTGCCGCTTTCGGTCGTCCGGGTCAGCACCTCCGTCAATTCTTCCCCGCTCGGATATCCCACTATCAGCTTGAAGAAAAACCGGTCCAATTGCGCCTCGGGCAGCGGGTAGGTGCCCTCCTGGTCTATCGGGTTTTGCGTGGCCAGCACGAAAAATGGCTCCGCCAGTTTCCGGATTTCGCCCCCGGCGGTCACGCTTTTTTCCTGCATCGCCTCCAGCATGGCCGATTGCGTTTTGGGCGTCGCCCGGTTGATTTCGTCGGCTAGGACCAGGTGGGCGAAAATCGGCCCGTACTGAAACTGGAATTCGCGCCGACCCGCCGAGGTTTCCATCACCAGGTTGGTGCCCAGGATGTCTGCCGGCATCAGGTCCGGCGTGAACTGGATGCGGTTGAAGCTCATGTCCAGCACTTGCCCCAGCGTGCGGACCAGCAGCGTTTTCCCCAGGCCCGGCACCCCTTCGAGCAGGACGTGGCCCCCGCCAAAAATCGCCGTCAACGTTCCTTCGACAATGGCGTGGTGGCCGACGATCACCTTGCCGATCTCCGCGCGCAGCGCTTCGTAGGAGTTGCGAAACGCCTGGATTTGTTCTTCCGTATTCATGGGCATCCTGTTTCAACTGACCCATCCATTGTGCCAGCCGCCTCTGATAAAAACCAGCCCCAATCGCGCGAACTCGGATCGGCCGATTAGCCGCCTTCCTTCATCCCATCGTGTGCGCCCGTGTTTGTCCGTATCCGTCCCATTCGTCCCATTGGTCCCATTCCTCCCATCCCAAGGATCAGGCTAAGGCAGAAAGTATTGTGCTGGGGGCGGGGGGAATACGGGCTGCTGCACGCCCACGCTAAAACTCCCCGTGTTCTGGTTTGTTCCCAGGAAAAATCCGTAACCGTAGGCCCCGGTGGGCAGCAAGTCTCCACTGAACTTAATCGCCTTGGCGCCCGCGCCGGGCACAAAACTTCCCGTCAGCAACCCGTTGGTGGTATTCAGGCTCAACGTCACCTGGTCGCTGTTTGGGCTGGGGGCCGCGAAGGTATTGTTTTGAGGATTAAATGTCACGTCATCATTGATGGCGATATTATAGCCATCGTACAGCGCGATCGTCAGGTTGGTCGCTCCAAAATAATTGGTCCCAGCCGTGGGAGCCGCGTAGCGGGAGCCGGTCACATAAATGGGCTGATTAACCGAGGAAAATCCGTTCGTATAAAACTTGCTCCCCGTCGGCAGCTTCACCCAGGCGAGGTTATTGCCTTCAAGATCCGCCGGCAGGGCCGTGTCATTCGTGAACGTCAGCCAGCCCAGAAACACCCCGTTGCCGCCGTAAAGCGAGAAAAAGAAGGGAAAGCTCCCATCTGCGGCCACGGAACTGGAAAATGATACTGCCGGCGACGTTCCATCCGCCAGATTCACGACCAGCGTCACCGCGCCGCCGGCGCTCAGGGTCGCGCTGCCATAACCGAAGCCACCCGGCCCCAGCGTCGAATCGTAATCCACCGGCGTTATCTCCAGGTTGTAAAGTCCCGGCGCTCCGGTGCTGGCCACATACTGCGAACGTTCCGCCGTCAGAGGCGCCGACCACAGCGCGTTGCCGGAATTGGTGTCGTAGCCTGTGACAAGGCCATAGATGAAGCCCGTCCCGGGGTCCGCAACATTGGTGTCCGTATTGAGCGAGAGCTGGACATCCAACAACAATTTGCCGCCTTGAATTACCGGCGAATCCGCGCTCACGGCGGTGTCTCCCGTCCCATAATCAGCAGGGAACTGGAACTGGCCGGAAACAGAATAGTTGGACGCGCCCAAGGACAGCTTGCCGCTATAGCCGCCTTGCGTAGTTATCGCAAGGGTGACATAGCCGGCGTTGGTCGGCGTCGCGCCCCCGTTTTGGTCATACTGATCATAGTACAAGCCGGTATAAGTCCCAATGAACGCCGGATACGGATTGGGTATGAACGTGGCGATCAAAACCCCATCCTGTTCCACGATATAATTGAACGTGGCATTCTCCGAAAGGATGTTCCCCTGGCTGTCGGTCCAGCTTTCCAGTACGTAGCCGGCGGCCGGTTTGGCCGTCACCGAATACCCCTGGCCGATATTCACCGTCTGGTTGTTTTTCAACCCGGTGATTCCTCCCGGCCCGTTGGTTTGCAGCCCCAGCGTGGTCGTCTGCACCCAAAAAACGTCGCGCTCCACATAAGCCGAAACATTGCTGGACGTGTCTATCGCGTAAAACTGCAGGACGTTCGTTCCGGGGCCGATGGGCATGGGAACTTGCGACAAATCAAGATTGGTCAAACCCCAACTGGTTGCCTTCACCGCCGCGTTCGGATCGAACGGCCCAGCCAGTAGTATGGCATCGGCAAAATCGGAATCCACCGCCACCCAGACGCCGGCCAGCCCCGCGTTATCGCTGGCATGGCCGGCGAGCAGAGGAATCACCCCGCTGGTCGTTTGAAAATTCACCGCCGGCGATGTTACCGTGACGACCGGCGGCGTGAAATCCGCCGCGCCGCTGATCCTGCCGCTATCCAGGCTGTAAGGATTCCCATCCGAGCCTGTGACCTCTTTATCCGTATTCCAGCCCGACACTATGACGTAGGGATTGTCATAGCTGAAGTCGCCCAGACTCACGCTCACATCATAAATGTCGCTGATGACGGTGGTGGATCCCTCGAGCAGTGGCCCATAATTCATTGCCGCGTCAAAAAGGTCGTAGCTGGCCGATCCGGTTATGGTTATGCTGCCGGAAGTCCAGGAGACGACAAACGTGTCAATGGGTTTGCCCGTATTCGGGTCGCTGTTATGGAAAGTGGCGGTGGTTTTGCCCGGCGCATAATCGGGATCATACCTCAGCAACCAAAATTCGCTCATCGAGCCTATGTTCACATTGAAGGGAGTGGCCCCGTCGAAGGTCGAAGTATCCGTGATGTTGAGCGGCAGCACGATCTGAAATTTGGCCGACGCCGTTTCCACGACGAGGAGGCTTCCAAAGCTTGGATCGTTCGTATCATGGTCCACTTCCAATTGCTCCGCGTAAGTGTCGGAGAAACTGATGACGCTGCCGTTGGCGGACGGCGCGACGGCCGAGCCGATGGTGAAGCTGCCCGTGTCCTGTCTTGTTCCGGCGAAAAAGCCGAAACCCTCGCCGGCCGCGGGCAGCAACGCGCCGTTGAAGGCAATGGCCTTGGCCCCGGGCCCCGGCACAAAACTCCCGCTCACCACCCCGGTGCTGGCCTTCAGGCTCACCGTCACCTTGTTGGTGTTGGGGGCTTGCACGGTCAAGGTGTTCTTCTGCGGATTAAACGCCACCGTCGCGTTGACCGCCACATTGCCAACATCGCCATCGCTCAATGTGATCGTCAGATTGGTCGAGCCGAATATATTGGTCCCAACCTTCGGCGCCACGTAGCGCGAGCCGGTTGCCAACGGCCCCTGCCCAATCGTGGAAAATCCGTTGGTATAAAACTTGCCCGTCGTCGGCAGCTTGATCCAGGCAAGGCGATCTCCCTCCAGATCCGCCGGCGTGATCGGGTCATTCGTGAACGTCAGCCAGCCCAGAATCACCCCTTTGCCGCTGTACAATGACGCGAAAAATGGAAAACTCCCATCCGCCGCCACCGCGCTCGAAAATGATACCGCCGGCGACGTTCCATCCGCCAGGTTCAAGACCAGCGCCACCGCCCCCTTCGCGCTGAGCGTGGCGCTGCCATAACCATTCCCCCCGGGGGCCGCTGCCGCATCCCCGCCCACCGGCGGGAGCTGAAGGTTGTAAAGCCCCGGCGCCGCCGTGTTTGTCGCATACTGCGAAAGTTGCGCCGAGATCACTGTCGTCCAGTTGGTCATCGTTTCCGCCTGGTCCAGGTAGGCCGTCACGCTGCCGGTGAGCGAACCCGCGCCGGGGTCCGCAAGATTGGTGTCTGTATTGAGCACAAGCTGGACATTCAGCGGCGGCTGCGAGCCTTGTTTCACCAGCGACTCGGCGAAGCTGGTGCTGTCTCCCTCCTCATAATCCGCCGGCAACTGCATCTGCCCGAAAATGGCATAATTGGCCGTGCCCAGGTACAGCCTGCCGGTATAGCCGCCCTGCGCCGTCAGCGTTACAGTGATATAACCGGCATTGGTTGGCGTCGGGCCGTTCTCCGGGTCATAGAACAGCCCGGTATAGGTGCCCTTGAGCGCGGCATACGGATTGAGGATGAAGTTCGCGTTCAAAACCCCGTCTGGTTCCACTATATAAGTGAACGTGGCATTCTCCGAAAGAATGTCCCCCTGACTGTCAGTCCAGCTTTCCAAAATGTAGCCGGCGGCCGGTTTGGCGGTCACCGAATAGCCCTGGCCGATATTCACCGTCTGGTTGTTCTTCAACCCGCTGATTCCTCCCGGCCCGTTGGTTTGCAGCGCCAGCGTGGTCGGCTGCGCCCAAAAAACGTCGCGCTCCACATAAGCCGAAACATTGCTTGACAAGTCTATCGCGTAAAACTGCAGGACGTTCGTTCCGGGGCCGATGGGCATTGGAACTTGCGACAAATCGAGATTGGTCAAACCCCAACTGGCCGATTTCACCGGCGCGCTCGGATCAAACGGCCCCGCCAGTGGGATGGCGTCGGCAAAGTCGTAATCCACCGCCACCCAGACGCCGGCCAGCCCCGCGTTATCAGTAGCCTTGCCGGAGAGCACAGGAATCAACCCGGTGGTCGTTTGCGCATGCGCCGCCGGCGAAGTTACGGTGACCACGGGCGGCGTGAAGTCGGCCGCGCCGCTGATGCTCCCGCTTTCCAACGGGTAAACATTGCCATCCGAGCCGGTGACTTCTTTATCCGTATTCTTGCCCGTGACGATCACGATGGGGTTGTCGTAGCTAAAGTCGCCCAGGCTCAGGTTCACATCAATCACGTCGCTGATCGGCGTCGTTCCGGCCATGCCTGCCTGCGCTTGTCCATAAGCCGATTCCGCGCCGTAAAAATCCCAACTGGCCGTGCCGGTGACCGTGATCGCGGTGGCCGTCCACGACACTTTTAACGTGCCGATGACCGTGCCGCTATCGTTGGTGTCCTTGAAGGTGGCGCTTTTGTTGCCCGGTTTATAGGCGGGATCATCGCTCAGGACGAGATTCAGATTGAACGACGGTCCCATGTTCAGATTAAACATCGTGGTTCCGTCGAAGGTGGAAATATCCACGCCGCTTAACGGCAGGGTGATGTTCATCGTGCCCGATCCACTCGTGACCACACCGGGCATTCCATCAATCGTGACCAGCTTATCCGCGTAGCTGTTGGTGAAAGTCAGGCTGTTGCCCGCTTTGGCCGCGCGGGGCCCGAGGCAAAAAACCGCCAGCATCAGAACCAGAACAGTAGTTTCTTTGGCGTTCATTGAGATTATGGGTTTTGGGCGTTACCTGGATCGCAAATGCGCGTCCAGCAGCCGGAAAACTAGCTTTGAAACCTCAAATCTGTCAACCAAAAATGGTCCCCAAAATCCCTGGCCGCTTCTGGGGAGCGCGACCGTCTCGGTCGCATCCGTCGGCGTCTCGCCGGCGGAATCTGCCGTTCAAAACCGGCCCACCTTTTGGGTAAGCCTGCAAGCATATCGCTAATGATTTGGGGTCGAATTCAAACTTTCCGCTTGGAACTCCCCTCCAACCGGCTTACTTTGTCCTCATGGCGAACGCGCCCAAGAAAACGAGAAAAGTGGCCATCATGCTCGGAATCGGGACCGATTCCGACGGCCACAAACGCCTCACCACCGGCCCCAATTTCGCCCTCGTCGGCGGCACCCTCGAAACCCACCAGGACATGACCGAGAAGGCCATTAAAATCAATGAAAAACTCGCCGCCAAAGGCAAACGCCTCGAAGAGGTCAGCCGCGAGGAATTCGACGACATCGCCCATTCCGTCGGCTTGCGCCGGCGGGGCACGGCACACGACAACTAAAACCGGCCCCAACTTTCCCCTTTCTTCCCCATTATGCGCCTCCCATCCATGCACATCGGCATGAAAGTCCGCCATCCCGAACTGGGCGTCGGCACTGTCAAGAGCATTTCCGAACACGTCGCCGACATCCGCTTCGACTCCGGCCTCCGCTCCCTCGCCCCGGAACAATCCGATCTGGAACCCGCCGAACCCCTCGCCGAAATCACCGCCCTGGCCATGCCCCTCTCCACCCTCGTGGCCGAAACCGTCAGCGCCACCCTCAAGCAACTCGGCCTGGAGCGCGACGACTCCCTGGTCGAACAGCTCGCCGACCGCTGGGAGAAGGGCATGATGGTTTTGCGCCCCGGCGATCCTTCCCTGCAAAGCAAGGAAGTGCCCCTCGAATCCTTCTTCCACAAAATCGTCATGATGCGCAACAATTTCCGCGTCCTCGAACAGAAAATCAACAGCCATCCCCGCTTGAGCGACGCCGAAAAAGTCGAACTCCAGCAATACATCTCCCGTTGCCACGGTTCCATGACCACCTTCAATCTCCTCTTCAAGCGCGACTCCGACCACTTCAAATCCAATCTGTAGCCTTTCAGAAGCCCGAATCCTTTGCGACTTTTGGCAGGCGCAACCAAGCCGGAAGCTTCCCACCGCCTCCACCCGCGCGGTCTGCCCATAAAACCTGCCAGAGCGTGCGTCCGTGTTTATCCCTTTCCGTCCCATCCCTCCCATTCCTCCCATTCCATCGTTCATTGGATGAAGCCTCTTTCCGTCGGAACTCTTTACAGTTTATCTGATTCCTTCAAAGGTGTCTTATTAGCAACTCTTTACATAAACTTCCGTGGCTGTTTCCCAACGGGCTGACGGATTGCCTTACAGTATCAGCATAACTTATGCTATCACGAACGTCCCTTATAAGAAATGCTTGCGCCTAATCCTTTCATTATCAGGCCGATAGCACTCAACAACCGGGGCATCCATTTACTTACCGTGGGCGGCATCGGCTATGCTCATTATCAGGGTCAATCTGCGCCCACAGTTGGAGAATGCCCTTAAACGCGGGTTGTTGGGAAGATTTCAGAAATCAACCCGAGAATGAACAAAAAGCATTCAGACCAAGAATCAGAGAATCGAGGCAATCAAAAGACACGCCCCGGTACGTCACATCGTTTCCATCGCGTTGACGGTGGGATGGTGGATTGGGGACATAGAACAAAGGACACAATTATGAAAGCAATAACGGTTTACACGAGAACGCTCGCAAATCGCTCGATCATTCTAGCCAGCGTCTTTTCGCTGGCTCTGGGGGCATCCCGGGCAACCGCGGGGCCTATCCCCATCTCAGAGTCCCTCCCGGCCGGCATGACTGCGCAGGAGTTCAACGAAATGACGGCTTCGATGGTTTTGCAGGATGACTTGGCGGCACTGGTGGATTTGGCGATTTCCGCACCAGTCCAGGCTCAAACGATCGGGACAGTGACCGGTACGGTTTCAGACTCATCGTGGAATCTACGGCTCTCAGGCCAGTTGAACGGTGTGCCACTCACCATAACCCAAAATGGCGCACTCGACCCCACCACGAGTGTCGCAAGCTGGACCGATACTGGCAGCTATGGCACGGCGCCCTTTTTAAGTTCTGGGACGATTGCCGACGACGCATGGACGCTTTCTGACGTGTGTTTTGTATCCTCATACGTTCTTGATCTGGCAACTACAACGATATCTTTTTTAACAGGAGGCGGCGGCGGTGCGGCTGCGTCAACTGTGAACGCCCTCGGCCATGTGTTGATTAACGACGCCCAGTATCGTCCTCTTCATCCTACTAAGAAAAATCCGAACAGTTGGGGGTGTTACAGCTCTCTTTCAGGAACTCTGCCCAATAATGGTAATACGCCCATTCGTATAAATCAGGTTGGTGTGTTGAACCAGTCGACATCACAGTTCCAATCTACTGTGAGCGCCCCTGAAAACCCCTCCAGCCTTGGCCTGCTCGGCCTAGCAACGATCAGTCTGCTGGCCTACGGCTGGCGCCGGCAAATGGCAGAGGCGTAAGGCATCGCACCCAAATAATTGGCGAAACAATTGAGCCATCCGTGTGGGTGGCTCATTTTGCTGTAATGTAAAAAGACGCCAGGTTTCGGAAGAAATGACAGAGGTTTGGGAAAAAGCACGGTGAAAACCTGCGGCCGGCGCACGGCTGCAAGCGTCCCGGCAGCGGCATTGCAATCGCATTGCAGCGGCGCTGCAAAGGGGATTCTACCCATCCCAACATCCTCCCAATTGGTCCAGTTCATCGCCCAAGCCGGGGGCCGTGTGGGCGTGCCACAATTCACGCAGGACGGACTCCGGGATGTAAATGTGGCCGGGACTGGCGGGATCCGGCCTGGCTGCCGCTTGCAGCGCCTCTTTATAGCCTGGCAAACGGCGGCTGGCGTTCCGCTCGATGTCGTCAATGCTCAATCGTATTAGCACCTCGCCGCCTTTCATAATCTTAATCTTAATCCTAATCCTTCTTCTTTTCACGCACAAGTGCAGCCAGGAATCAGAAAGGTATACACCTGCGTGTCCCCCGCGCCGCCGTCGAAGGCGGGGGGATCAATCTCCACCGGCGCATAGCCGTCCACGGTGCCGGCGCTGCAATCAATTACCGGCGTGGATCGCTGGCAATAGAGCGTCTTCAGGCAATAATTCCCGCACACGTCAATTAGCGCCTTGCTATAATTCCACGTCACACCGCCCCCGGTCAGCCGCGCCGAGCCGTAGCCGCCGGCCGCCGTCGCGTATGGGCTGCCAGGCTCGCCGCTGACGCAGCCGGTCGGTTCGCTCGCGGTGTTGGCCAGGCTGGTGACCGCCACAGCCTTGCTGCCATCGCCATTGTAACTGACCGTGGCTTGCTGGCCCCAATTCAGCGCGTCAAAGTTGCTCCCGCCGAGCAGGGCCAAGGCTTCGCTTTGCGCGTCCGCCGCCGCGTATTCCCCGGAAACGTCAATGCTCTGCGTGATCGTGCTCGCGGCCGATCCGGTGTTGTAGCCATTCGGCCATGCCTGCCAGACAAATTCCAGCGAAGTCGCGGTGAAATTCCAGCTCACCAGCGCCGCAAACTGACTGAACGGATAACAGCCCGGATTGACGGACCAAACGCCGCCGCGCGCGTGGCCCCCGCTGTCAATATACCAACTCGGCGGGACGTGCGGAAAAAGGAGCGCATTTTGCGAGCTGCTGGGGGAACTTCCCGGCGGCGTGTAAGTCGCGCCGCTGAAATGGCTGGCAAAGCTCCAATTGTAAGCAAAGTCGCCGTCGGCCACATTCTGGTAGGTCGCATTTGTCGGCCAATAAGGGTTCAGGCCGCAGGGAAAATTGGCGAAAACGCTTTCCACAAGCAGGCTCAGATACGCCACCCCGGCAGCCCTCGCGCCGTTGCTCCACAAATCCCGCGAGCCTGGGGAGAATGGCCAGACCGTCGGGCCGGCCGTATTGTTCCCGCCGCTGAAATCCCATGGCCCAAAATAAACGGGGCCGGCCCAACCCAGCGCAGCATTCGCCGACGAATAGATGGCCGGATCATGGTTGAATCCGCTCACCGCCGCCGTGCAAATATAGACGTAATAAACCTGCGGATAACTCCCGTCCGGCGGCGGAGCGCTGAGCACCAGGTCGCCCACGGCAAAATCGCGCGCGCCCCCGGAATCCTGCCAGGCATCCGGGCCGCCGACAAACCCGCTGGCCCGCCCGGCCATCCAGGCGCCCTTGAACGTTGGCGTGCCCACGAACCCCGCGTAGCCGCGCCAGCTTTGCGATCCGCTGATCATTTTGCTTGACGGACACGGCGCTGGAAAACGATTGCTCATATTTGCAAATGACAGATTTTCAATTGCCGATTCTCAATTTCCCGGTGCTCAATGGAAAACATCCGAACATAAAAAAACTCTCTTCGTCGTGCTGTCCCCCCCCTCGCACGTATTCATCACCACGAAATGGACGCTGCTCCCGGTCAGCGCCGCCAGCTCCGCCATTGATATTTTGATATATTGGCTGGTCGTTCCTCCCGCCCCTTTGCTGATGTTGACTGCCGGGCCGGCATCCAGGCCGGAAAAGGAGCCGCTGGGCGCCTGGTTATATCCGTGGATCGTCACTCCCGGTGGAACCGCGTAGCCGGGATTGGCCTGGAGATCGCTCATGTTGCTGGGGAACACCTGGAAACTCGGGATTTTCGGCGCGGCGCTCGGGCTTTGTTTGGGCATCGTGCCGCCCATTTCCGTGCTGCCGGCTTGCGGGGACCGGTTCATCACATCCCCGCCGATCAGGCCGATCCAGCGCGGGCCGCGGTTGACCCGCAGCCGCTCCACCAAATCGGCCGCGCCGAGGTGTTTGGCCGGGCCGAAATGGAGCGTCGTTTTGCCGGTGTCCTCATACGTGATGCTCTGGATGCAGGCGTTCATCGTCCCCCACTCCGCCAGGCCGGAACTCAGGTTCAGGACGTTGCCGATCGGGCAAACGTCGCTCATCTCCTGCTCTTGCACCGTGAAGCTGCCCTGGTATTGCGGGATTTTTTCGATGTTGTAAATGTAAAGCGGCAGCCCGTAAGGCACCGGTTCGCCCGGCGTCGTGTTCGGCCGGGAATGATACGTCCCGCTCGCCAGGTTGGTCAGTTTCAACTTGACGGTCTTTTCGTGGCAGGCCGATTTTGCGAAACCGACCAGGCTGCCCCCGCTTGGGGCCGCCGGCTGTTCCGTGTAGGCAAAATGCGCCGTGACCGTGGCTTCGATGCTCTGGCCCTCCATCCAGGGCGCGATCTGCCCGTCAATTATAATGTTCGGATACGCGCTCGGATCAATGATCGTCCCGCTGGGGTCTTTCACCGTCACCGCCGGATTGCCGCCATTGTAAAACCCCAGACCGCTCGTCGCCGCCAGTTCCGGAAAGCAGCTCAGCCAGAACGCCAGCGCCGCGCCCCCGCCGCCAGGATCCCCCATGTTATGCGCCACCGTCGCAATCGTCGCTTTGCTGTCGCTCGCGCTGAAACCCTCGAAATCAAACGTTCCCACCTGCGCCCCAAATCGCCGGGCCGCCAGCGGAAGCTGCGTTTGCGCGTCGCTGGAAATGGCCCCCAGCCCCAGGTTGGTCAGCTCGCCGTATTGGCCGATCCCTTCGGACGGCGATCCGTCCACGGTCGCAGCAATATCGTTGACAACAATGGTATATTGACTCCCTTCCACCGAGCCGGTGATGCGATATTTGAAGTGAACCGCCGGCGGAATCAGATCGTCCCGCCGCTGAATTTTGATCGCCGCAGTCTGGCCCACAAAAGGCAAAGTCACCGCCGGCAATTGGTCCCGCGTGCTGATTTTCAACATCGGGGGAGTTTGCGTGTAATCGAACCATACGACCGGGCTTCCTATCGCCCCGATCCACCGGAACTGCCGCCTCATGCACTCCGCGCACGTCAAATCATTCACCGCGTCCAGCGGCGCCCGCAGCATGATCCCCGTCGTGTTCAGGCTCGTGTCCCCCACCGCCCCGATATAGCCGGGAACAAAATCTGGGATTTTGCAATTGGCGCTCGGCGTGGTCAGCAGGTAGTAGTTGCCATTGCTGTCGGCCGTCAGGGGGTCGAACTGGAATTGTCCGCCGGCCGGCCAGCCCAGGCCGTTGACGCTTTGCTCGTAGGCACTCTGCGCGATGGTGTAAGCGGCGATTTGCTTCAGTTGCTGGGCAATCGTCAGATAATTGGCCGCCGTCAGCCCGGAAATCACCGTGTCGCCGGGGCCGGAAATCTGATTGACGCTCTGGCCCAGCACCACCTGGCTGCGGTAATCGGCAATCTGTTTGACTCCATTCCACAGCAGCCAGAGCTGCTGGAACACCAGCCGCTCGAAGAAAAAATCCCACGGCCCCGCGAATTTACACTCCATGCACTCCATCTGCGCCGAGCCGGTCCGGATCGTCTGCGCGCGATAGCCCACAAACCACGTCGTGCCGCCCGTCCAGGCCGTGCAGCCGGAAATGGGCAGCGTCGCATTCGTCCCTGAAGTCCCTAAAGTCCCTGCCGGCGCGCGCCCGATCCGCAACGTAATCATCGCCCCAAATGGAAAAATCTCCGCCGCGTCCGTGGCCGCCAACATATTGCACCCAAACGAATCGCTCGCCTGGTTGAACACCTCGCGCCGCCAGGTGCTGATTCCCCAGTCCGCCAGCGTTTTCTCCACGCCCAGATATTGGAGGGTGACGTAGGTCATGCCGGTTTTGAAAAATAACCAATCACAAATTTACAATTTACAATTGACAATTTGTCATTGGCAATTGGCCGCTCCCGATCCATCGGGACCGCTTCAGGCTGGGATTGGAGGGTCGTGTAGATCATGGCATCCTGTCAAAAAAAACTCCTCATGGGTTATTCCCCCGCCCGATCATCAGCCATCTTTCAAATTGGCTCAGGCGCAACTCCATCTTCTCCTCCAGCGCCGTCATCCGCGCCTCCTCCTGCCGCTCCCATTCCCTCGGCTGCCCCTGGGCTTCCCATTCCTCCAGCATTTGCCGCACGATGCTCTCGATGTCCCTTCCCGCCGCGGGGCCATTCCAGACCCCCGGCTCCGCCGGTGAGGCTTCCGCCGGTGAGCCTTCCGGACCTTCCTCCGCCGTTGCTTCTCCTTCCTCTGGCTGGCTCGTCACCTCCGGGCTTTGGCCTTCCCTGGACTCGTCGCTTGGCCCGGAACTTCCATTTTCCGCGGTCTGGTTCGCGCCGTCGGTGCGCATCCCTCTAGTGTGCTCACCCGCGCTATCCTCCGCCTGCCCTCCATCGCCTTGGCCAGGCAGGCCCTGCCCTTCATCGCCTTGGCCAAGGCGGCCCGCCTCCGCCTCAATCTCCTTCCGGTCTGGGGCCGGGGCCGTGTCGCCCTCAGCCACGCTTGTCTCCACGGGGCCGGCATGCTTATGGCCAAACCGCTCCAGGGCGCTCCTGGCCCGGGCCAATCGTTTCTCCAAGTGCCGGTATTCCTGCCCCAGGACCTTGGCTCTGCCGATGGCCCTTTCCAGTTCGTCGGCGCCTTCCCGCGCGCCGGCCAGTTCCAGCGGCGTGTTGACACTGATCTCAATTTCCGCGCGTTCTACTGACATGGGTTTGGTCAATCGCTGGCCACGTTTTCCGGGGTGAAAATTGGGAATGCTGAAATTCTGATTTTCTCAATTCTTCCCCCAACCTTCTCCATTCATCTTTCAGGTTCCCGATCACTTCGCCTGGTGCCATTGCCACTTGAAGGCCCAGTTAATCGTATTGGAGGCGGCAGCCGCTCCTGGGGTGACGATGGAATAGATGATGCCACCAGCCGCGGTATTACCAACTGCAATAGAAGCACCACTTGCGGAGGTTTTAACTGTTCCGCCAGTCATAAAAAAGCCAGTTGGGACGGTGCTTCCGCTGGTGGTGTTCGTATATCCCTCCTGAATCCCAGAAGCCACATAATACCAATTCGTCGTCACGCCACTATAAGCAGCCACGTCTAAACTGTGCCAGACAACTCCATTTTGACCATTCAGGAAGGTGTTGGTTCCAATGTTGAATGTCGCCGTCGAGTTTGTCGTGCTGACAAATTGCCATTGGGTGTATTCATTGGTGACTCCCGTCGGCCCAATCACCGCATCCCTGATCTGATTGTTTATCAGCGGACAAATCAGGGTGTTGGAAAGTGTCAAGGAGCCGCCGATGGATAAGGCGCCGTTGAAATTGCGATTATTGGCATCGTAGTTCGTCAGCGCATAAGCCGGCAGGCCCGCCGTCACGCCCGTCAACCCGGAGCCGTCGCCGCTGAAGGCCGTGGCGCTCACCGTTCCGGCAAAAGCGTTGGTCAGCACGGCCGAACTCAGCCGCGCCAGCGGGACGGTGCCGTTGCCAAGGTTGTTGGCATTCAGCCCGGTCAAGCTCCCGCCGCTCCCGGAAAAGGTGGTGGCTGTCACTGTTCCCGCCGAAAAACTCCCCGACCCATCGCGGCTGACAACCGTGTTCCCGATGTTCCCGCTCGTCGCGGGCAATTGCGCCAGCCCCACCGTCCCGCTCGCCAGCGCGGATGCGTTGAGGTTGGTCAGGCCCGCCCCGTTGCCGGAAAGATACGCAAACCACGTCCCATCCGTCGTGTTGGTGCTGGCCCAGACCACGTTGCCGTTCAGGTCCAGCAGCTCCGTCGTGTTCGTGGAATACTGCTCGTCCCAATAGTTGACCCCGCCGAAATTGGCTTGAAAATCACTATGATGGACAGGAGGATAAGTGACCCCGCCGTTCATTACGATCATGGGGAAGCTGGTGTTGGAAACCACCAATGGACTCAAGAATGAACCGCTCACATTGCCGGCGCTCAAGCTCGTCAGCCCCGCCCCGTTGCCCGCATAAGTGTTGCTGGAAAGAGCAAAGCCCGTGATGGTGGCAGGGCCATAGACTTGGATCACCCCGCCGCCCGTCCCGCTTCCATCCAGCGTCAGATACCCGTCGGGAGTCCAGCGCAACGGCCAAAATTGGTCCGTCGCATCATACAGCCCCAACATGCTGTTCCTGGCCCCAAGCGGCATCGTCACCATGTTCGCATTATCTCCATAATATAGGATGTCGCCCTGATAATCTTGCAGAGCCACCGCGCTCTCCGATTTCCCATGCGTGTCCCAGAAGATATTCATGGTCCCGAATCCCCAATTGGACAAACCGCCATACGGCAGATTAGTGAACATTCCTATGCTCAAAGAGGAACCAGGAGCCATCGAAAGGGAAGGCAAACTCCCCACCCACTTCACCAGCCCGTTGCTCAGGACCGACCAGGAAAAAGCCGACCCCGGATTCGTCACCAGCACCCCGCTCGCGTTCGTATTGACGATGCTCACAACCCCGCTCGGCAAACTCCCTCCCCCCAGCGCCGCGGCGTTGAGGTTGGTCAACCCGGACCCGTTTCCGGCAAAGTTCGTTCCTGTGATCGTGCCGTAGCTGTGCAGGTTGTTGACCCACGTGATGTCCCCGTTGTCATCCAGGACCAGGCCCCCGATGGCAAGCCCCGCCGCCGAAGCCACCAGGCTGATGGGCTGCGCTCCAAAAGCCGGTTCCGCAAACGTCAGGGTGGAGAGGCTGCTGGCCGAGGCTATCGTGATGTTGCTCGAGGACAAGAAATTTGTCCCCTGTGCATTCGTAATGCTCACAGAATTGGTGACCATGAGGTTGTTGACGCCGGTCAGACTGTAGCCGGCCCCATTCTCCGTCGCCGTCCAGGGCGTTTGCGAGCCGCCCCCCCCGCCGCCGCCCGCAACCGATTGGCTGAGCAGATTGGAGTTGGCCGCGAAAAAATTCGTCGGCTCCTTCAGCACCCCGTTCGTATCCGTCAGCACCGTCACATGGCTTTGCGCGCAAAGCCAAAGTGGAAAGTAGAAAGTAGAAAGTAGAAAGTAGAAATAAGACCGGAGCGAATTTCCGCCTTCTGCTTTTGTTTTTTGACTTCATAATTTCTGCTTTCTGCTTTCCAAATTTCTGCTTTAGCTTCCCGTATCGCCTAAAAACAGCGTCGGCACGCCGTTCACGCCCTCTATCCCCACTGTGTAAAAAAGCCCGTCCGTCACGTTCCGCAGTTGCAACTGCGCGTTCCCGCTCCCATCCGTCCAGAACCGCACATTGCCCTGTGGCAGCGCCGCCCCGCCCGAAATCGGCCCATCCTTCACCGTGATCGGCCCGTCCAGCAATGTGATCGTTTTCGGCGTCGCGTCCGCCGTCAACAATGTGATCCGCAGCCAGTAATTCTGCGACGCCATCCCGTTCAAGCTGATCGAAGTCGCGCTCCCCGAAAAAACAAACGCCGCGTGATAAAACGGCGTGGTGTCCGCCGTCCACTCCGCCGCCGTCAAGGCCAGATTCATCGCCGCCGCCAGGACCGTGCAACTCATCATCGGCGCGTTGCTATCGTTTTCCTTCGCAAAAACCTGGCAGGTCACCGACGTGATGTTGCTCAGCGTCGGCGCCAGCAGCGTCCCCCCCATCCCGATCCCGATGTCCATCTCCACGTCATCCCCCCGGAAGAACAACGGCGGCTGGCCCGTGTTCAGATCCACCGGCGTCCCCCCGCGCTGCGCGAGGTCGCAAAACAACCGAATCGCCAAAACTGAAATTGGATTACTCATAACTCAAAATTGGGAAACCAGAAATTTGGAAAACAGAAATTGATTTCTACTTTCTGCTTTCTGCTTTCTGCCTTTGTCTTCACTGCCACCCTCCATTTCCCGCCACCGTGTATTGAAACTTGCAGCTCACCCCCACGTGCTCCACGCACTCAATCTCCACCACCACCGCGTTGGGCAGGCTGCGCGCGGTCTGGCCCGTGCCGCTCAAGTGGTACAGGGCCAGCGTCCCCGCCACCGGCACCTGGTCCGCGTGCGACGCCATGAAATTCAGCACCGCTTCCACCGTCGCAAACACCCGCTCCACCACAAACGACAGCCGGTTCTCCAGGTTGTAGCGCGGCAACGTCGATTTATAGGCCGCCCGGAAAAGCGGGCTGCTCTGCACGATCCGCGTTTGCCTGGGCCGGAACCCGTCCTGCATCGTCGCCCCCGCCGCATCATCCGCCAGCACGAACGCCGTCCCCCCGCTTGGTGTCAAAATGATTTTCACAAAACAAAAGCTGAAATTGGGAAAGCCCTCCGGGCTGGAAGCCCCTCAGGGCTGGAAGCTGAAATTGGGAAATTCATGTCAGTTTTCTACTTTCTCAATTTCTGCTTTTAAGCGAGCACCAGCGCCGCCGTCCCGCTCCCCCCGCTCACATTGATCGTCGAGACAAATCCGATCTCCCCGTTCCGCAGCGGCCGGCCGCCGAACACAAATCCCGCCGTTTTCAGCGCCGCGTTCTTCACCGTCACGCTCACGCTGCTCGCCCCGGTGATCACCAGGTCCGCCGACTGGCTGCTCAGCCGCGCCCCGTGCTTCGCGCTGCTCCCCTGCGCCAGCAGCGCCCCGTCTATGTTCGCCATCGTCGGCTCCGCCGGCATGCACCGCGCCATCGCCCGGTAGGACACGATCTTCATGTCCACCGTCCTCCCCTGGATCTTCACCGGCGCCACCTTCAACTCATGCGTCACCCGCCACCCGTCCTGCGCTTGAAAATTGCTGAAGCCGCTGAACCCTCCCCACGCCGCGCTGTAGGCCTGCCGCGGTATCTTCGACGCCGTGATCGCCGGCGGGCTGAAACCCTGGCCCGTCTGGATGCTGTAGTAGGAATTGTTCGCGCTGGGGTCCAACCCGTTTCCCACCACCCCGGAGAATTCCATCGGCCCCAGCGCCGGGCTGTCCACGCTCAGGATCAGGTCCGGCATCCGCGTCACCGCTCCCGCCCGCACCGTGATCAAGTCCCCGTTATTCGACAGCCAGGCAAACGGCGTGTCCACGTTCCCGAAAATCCGCTGCCCGATCGTCGGCTGCAAATACGGCCACAGCACCGTCAGATTGTCGTAAGTCAGCGGCGTTCCCGTCCCTTTGACGATCAAGTCCGTATAGACCTCGTCCATCTCCCCGTACAGCGCGCCGCTGATCACGCTGTTGACCGGCGCGATTTCCAGCCGCGAATCCTCCCCCAGCGGGATATTCGCCCCGTTAAAGTTCACGTAGGCCGGCCCTCCGGCCAGCAGCGATCTCGAGATGCTCATAATTCTTTCAGGTTTGTTCTTTCAATCTTCCTATTCCTCCGTCCGCCGGGTATTCCCCCGGCCCGCCATCAGCCCGGCCAGTCTCCGGTGCGAAAATAATTTCGCGTTCCTCATATTTCAGCTTTCTGCTTTCCAAATTTCTGCTTTTTCAGCTTATCGTCGCCTCCCCCGCGTTGCTCCCGTAACAGCCCGCCAGATACCCCGCCCAGCGCACCACCGTCCCGCAGCTTACCGCGAACGGCCCCCCATAGACCCGCGCCGCCGCGTTGCCAGGCCCGGGAAAACTCCCGTCCGTCGTGTAATAAATCCTCGCCCCGCTCTCCGTCGTCGTCAGCGTCACCGTCTGGGCCGGCGCCGAAATCCCCGGCGTCGCGCACTTGCCCGCCGGCGCTTCGCTCATCCGGCCCCGCAACTGCACCCGGTAGCCCAGGCAGCCCGGATGCTCCTTCTCCAGCCCCGCGATCGGCTCGATCGCCTTCTCGTCCTGGTACAGAAGAATTTTCCCTTCGATTGCAAACTGGTGCAGCGTCGCCCGCACCGTCCGCGCCACCTCCTCCGCCGTCAGCCCCGTCCCCCCCGCGTTGCCATTGATCTCCGGGATTTCCACCACGTCTATCCCCGCCACCACTTCCCCCTGCGGCGCCGCGATGTTCGGCTGGATGCCCTGGATCGCCGGCATCCGCACCAGGATCCCGCAACCCTTCCGTCCATTCTTCGCCGTCAAGTGCGGCAGCCGCGCCTCGATCTCCCGGCTGATCACGTGCCGCCGCAGCCCCGCCACCGCGTTATATTGGAACGCCGCCTCCGAATTGAGCTTGTCCACCAGGTCCTGTTGCAGTTGTAAAAGTAAATCCATATCGGGAAAAATTGGGAAAGTGGAAATTAGGAAATTGGGAAATCTCTGCTTTCTCTTTTGCGTTTCATTTCTGCTTTCTGCTTTCCAAATTTCTGCTTTTGTTTAGGTGATCTGCATCCTCTTGTATCCGTTCAGCAGCTCCCGCGCCGCCGGCGCCAGCGCCAGTTGTCCCACCGCCCCGCTCGTTTCCGGCCGCTCCGTGATTCCCGCCCCCAATTTCTCCCAGCGTTTCCACACATTCTGGCATTGCAGATACCACGCCAGCTTCACCTCCGCCGGCAGCGCCGTCGCCGTTCCCGGCATCACCCCGCTTCCATCCTCCGTCTCATCGAACCAATACCCCCCTGTGTAAGTGATCCGCAGCCGCGACCAGTAATACCCCTGCACCGCGATGAACATCACATACCCCTGCGCCAGTTGCTGCGCCTGGATCAGTTCCGGCAGCACCACCCACCCGTCCTCCACGCTGTCCTGTTTCTCGCACCGGCTGATGGACTCCACCGGATACCGGCTCAAATACCAATGCCGCCGGTCCCCGGGAAACACGTCCTGCTCATTCTCCACCCGCTGCAACTGCCGGTTGCAATGCCGGTCAAATTGTCCCGCCACACCCAGTCCAATGCCCGTGATCACCCCGTCGTAATTCGTGTCCCCGCGCAGCGATGCCGCCAGCAGTTGGCCCTTCAACTCCGTCAAGTTTCCTAGTCCTAGGTTCATTCCAGTTCCGGGTTTGGGGCGGCGGTCCAGGGGTCCCCGGACCGCCGCCCGCGGGTTTTTATCCGTTCCGCTTGGGTTTCACCCACGCCTGCACGTTAATGTTCGTCGCCGCGTTCGTGGCGCTGTTCCCGATGGAGAACAACTCCAGGTAGCCCAGCGAACCCACCGTCACGTTGGTCACCAGTGTCACCGTGTTCGTCCCGTTGCTTGGCACCGTGAACACCAGCCCGCCGGGCGGCGTGCTGCTGAAGCTCAGCCCGTCCGCGCTCCCGGCGAAACTGAACACCACGTTGCTCGCGAACGTCGTGTTCCCCGTCAGGTTGTATTGCAGCACCAGCGTCACGTCCCCGTACTTCGTCAGCCCGATCGCGTCGCTCGCCGTCCCGTTCGTGCTTTGCGCCGCCACTGCGTTGGTCAGCGCGTTTCCTCCCTGCGTGATCGGCGCCTGATGATATTCCTGCGCCGTGGCCGCCCCCGCCCCCGCCCCCAGCGCCAGCATGATTGTCAATAATATGTTTTTCATAATCTTGATCCTGATCTTGATCTTAATCGTTTCGCTTCGGCTCTTACCGCTGCGCCGTTTGCAGAATCGCAAATGCGTTCGTTTGCCGGCACCCCGTCGCCGCCCGCCCGTAAGCGCGGAACGACCGTTCCAGCGTGTTCCACCGGTAGTGGTCGCTCGATTCAAAGACGAAGTCGTCCCGAACCCCCACCACCTGTCCGTTGCGATCCCCGAAGGCCGCGATCGCTTTCCCCGGCGCGTCCACGTTCGGCGCCGCCATCACCGGCACCACCGGATAGCCCAGGATCGTGCCGATCGCCCCATAGCTCGGCGCTTCCAGCGCCCCCAGGAAGATCGGGCGCCCGTTGTTGTCCTTGATCCCCATCATCCGCACTAGCATCTGCGGATGGATCCACCACCGCGGCTTGCGCTTCAGCACCGCCGGCGCCACCGTCGTCAGCACCCGCGTCACGTCGTCGAAGTCCAGCGCCGCCACGCTCGTGTTCCCCGTCGCCGCCATCGCGTTGTTCCCCGTGTTGAACACCCCGGTGAACCCCCCGTTGTTCCCGTCCGCCACCCCGCTGCCCACGAACGCCGCCGTGTCAAGACGAAGGTTCCACGCCTCCTGGAAGTCCTCCATCACCATCGCGGTCACGTCAAACTCCGCGTCCTCGATCAATTGCCGGCTCACGTTCAGCAGCACCGCGTTCGGCAGCACCGTCAGCGTCATGGTCGAGCCGGCTTCGTTCACGTCGTCCGCGATCGCCGCCGCCTCCGTCGTCAGCCATTGCGCCGCCGCCCGCGCCGTCTTCACCGGGAAGTTCGTCACCTTCGTCCCCAGCCGCCTCACTCCCAGCGTGCTCCAATCCCCGTACTGTGCCAGCGTGTCGTAGATTTCCTTGAACAACTGCGCGATGATCAGCGTCGCCCCCTCCCCGGCATCCTCCCCGATCGCCCGCGCGATCGGCTCGCACACCGCCCTCATGTCCCCGTTCCGGTCCACCGCCGTCCGCACCGCCAGATTCAGCCGCGCCCGCTTCTCCGGGTCGTTGATGATCCGCTGGATCGGGTCTATCCCCGCCGCGATCGCCTCGCTCCGAAGCTGCATCTGCAGCCTCTGCATCGCCGTCAGCACTTTGGCCCGGTCGTTGGCCGTGTTCTTCAGCCGCGTGATCTCCTCCATCGTTTGCTTGGTTTCCCGCCCAAGTTGATCGTAGTTTTTCAGCAGCGTCTCCTGGTTGCGTTCCACCGCCTGGTATTTCTCCTCCACCGCGTTCACGCTCCGTAGGACCGTCTCCTCGAATTGCTCCTCTGTTAAGTTTCTCATGCTTTCTTTCCTTCTTGTTTGATTGCCTCATGCAGTTTCTCCAGGAATCTTCCCCGCGCCTGCTCCCGGGCCTGCGCGGCTTGAGCAGGGGTGTCGGCCGCGCCGGCGTTCTCGCGTTCTGAGAATTCCTTGGAAAGTGTTCTTAAATCCGCCTCATCTATCGCCCCGGCCTGGTAGGCCTTGGCCAAAGCGTTCGGGTTCGCACCCACCACGCAGCACGACAGCTCCACCTGTTCCTGCTCCGTGTAAATCGTCCGCACCGCCGCGTCCCCCGGCAGGCCCAGCTCCTTCAACTGCTCCGTCCACGCCTCCCCCGAATTCGGCGTCAAATACTTCACCGGATAAAATCCCACGCTCACCGCCTTCAGATACCCCGCCTCCGTCATCTTCCACCCGATCTGCGCCAGCTTGTTTTCCGGCACGTCTATCGCCCATTGCACCCGCTCGATCAGCCGCGAGCCTTCCACCCGGAAATCAATCACCTTCCCCAGGCACTTCTCGATGCTCGAATAGTCGTGCGAGTCCACCAACGGCGAGTTCTTCGCAAAATTCGTGAACCGCCACCCTCCCGCCCGGATGATCTCGTGGTAACTGTCAATACTTTCATCCGACGCGATATAATCCACAATCCCCTGCCGCGCGTCCACGATCCTCACCTCCGGGTGCAGCAGCCGGATCAGCGGCGCGCCGCTCCTCCTATAAATCCCATCCATCCCCTTCTTCTCCTCTTCTCCTAATCCTAATCCTAATCCTAATCTTAATCCCTTCCCATCCCCCGCCGCGCACGCCACCGCCACGCACTGGCAATTCGCCACATTCCCCGCCGACCCCTCTTCCGCGCACGGATGCCGCAGCCGCTCCCCTCCCACCAAAAACAGCCCCGCCACCGGCGCCACCTGCCCGTTGGCTTCCAGGTGCGACGCCCGCGCCTGTTCGTGTCCGCTGCCAAGCCAGCGCTTGCCCGTCACCCCGGCTTGTTCCATCGCCGCGTCCCGCGCCAGGCCGAAAGCCGCCCCCGTTTCCTCCAGTGCCGCCGCCGGGACCAGCCGCTTTGAAATCTCATTGAACCGCGCCCGCGCCGCGTCCGCCGCCCCGCCTTCCGGCGCGTTCCCCACCGCCTCCGTGATCTCGCGGTGAATCCTCTCCGCCCTCTCCGCCCATTTCCCTTCCCGCCACTTCACAAACCGCTCCGCCCGCTCCCGCGGCATCACGAACCCTTCCGTCCGTCCGATCTCCTCGAAAAGCTGCTGTCCCCCCGTCTGCAAGCCCGCCTCCGTCACCGGCCGCAGCGCCGCCCTCAGCCCCGCCGCAAACCCATCCAAGTCAAATACATTCTGCTCCTTCCGTTCCATCCGCCGCAGCGTCTCCGTCCTGGCCTTCATCAACTCCCGGTTGAACCGCGATTCAAACCCCTTGATCATCTCCCGTCTCCGCCCCATCAACTCCCGCCATTGCGCCAGCTCCGCCGCCGGCCGCCCCTCCGCCCCCGCGCCGCCGCTCCGTGAGTCGCCGCCCCCTTGCCCCAGTTCCCCCTCATAGTTCCCATGCTTCCCATAATTCCCATCCGTCCCCTTCTCCGCCCTCCTCAACCCGCCCCTCCCCTCCAGCGCCTTCCTCATCAGCGCCACCGCGTCATCCATCGGCTCCGCCAGATCCGGATTCTTCTCCGGCAAAACCAGCCCGCTGATCGGCGCCAGGTTGAACGGCAAATACCCCTTCTCCCAATCCGGGCACGCCGGCAATTCCAGGTCCAGGTGATCGTTCAGCACCTTCAACGGCACCCCCATTTGAAAATACTTCTGCGCCGTGTCCGCCCGTTCCCTCCGCACCGCCTGGATCACCGGATGCTCGTCCCAGTTCAGCGACGCCGTCAGGTTCCCTCCGCTTTGCCGCCGCAGCACCCGCCCGATGGACTGGCAGATCTTCTCCCCCAGCGGAATGCACGTCTCCGCGATCAGCATGAACCAGTCCGACGCCGACCCGATCGAATAACTCGCCTTCACGTCCGCCATCGAAGCCGGCACTCCCATCGCCAGAAAAATCTCGTGCCGGTTCTGCAGCCGCGTCGCCACAAAGTCCGCGTCCGGCACCCGGATCTTCGGGTCCTCTATCGTCACGTCCGCGTCCAAAAAAACCGGCTTGAACACCCCGCGCTGAGCCAGCTCCCGCTTCTCCCGGATCTGGTCCACCAACTGCTGCCTCTGCGTGTCCGTCGGCACCCCGTTCTTGGCGATCACATACACCCCCTGGTCCCCGTTGTTCCGCATCAGGTTCAGGTTGAACTTCCCCGCCAGATAATCCGCCTCCGCCGCGTCCCGGCACGGCTTCAACTCCGACAGCCCCCGCCAATCGCTGTAAGGATTCCACAGCTTCGTTTGGATCACCTGTTCCGGCAGCAGCAACGCGTGCCGCCCCGCCTCGTCCACATATTCCCATCCTTCCAACAACCCATTCTTCACCACGTGCCGCATCCGGTCCGGCCGCGCCACGATCAACGGCGGATGCCCTCCCGCCGCTTTCGCATTGAAAAACGGCATCAGCCAACTGTCATCCATGATCCAAAAAGCCTCCCCTTCCAGCTTCAGCCAGCTCACCGTTGCCTCGATAAAATCCGTCCGCGTCAAACCCAGCCCCGGCGCCTCCCAAAACCCCTCCAGCTCCGCCGGATGCATCCGCCGCCCCTCCTGCGCGAACTTCAATTCCACCGCCGCTATCGGCCCCGCCACCTTCTTGATCGCCCGCATCACCCAGGTGGATTGTTCGTACGCCCGGGACATCTTTTCACCCCCGGTCGCGTCGTATGGCATGATCTTATTGAACGGAAAGGGCGCGCCGCTCTTGAAAATCAAGGCCGCGGCGGCGTGGAGGCGGGAGAAAAAGGTGGGATTCATCGAAAGTCTCCTGGTTGGCTCCAAAAATTCGTCTTCATATCCTATGCCCAAAAATCGTGTTTACGCTCGTCCCATAGTTCCCATAACTCCCATAGTTCCCATAACTCCCATAGTTCCCATAACTCCCATAATTCCGATGCTTCCCATTGGTCTTACAGGTCACATCCCCCGCCTCGCGTTTCGTCGCCCAAAAATTCGTTTTCATATAATCTGCGCAAAAACTGTGTTTCCCCTTCCCCGCTGGCTTGCATGTACCCACAACGCCAGCGCCCAAAAACGATCCGCGTGCCCATCCTTGCTTCTTTCCCCATCAAATCTAAGGTTCCCCGCCGCCGTCGCCGTCTTGCGAATGCACCGCAAATCCGATCGGATGAACTTGTCGTTTGGCAGCCGGATGCTTCCCGCCTCCAGTCCGGCCTTCACCGGATAGGCCAGTTCCTCCTTCACCTGGCTCGTGAAATTGATTCCCTCCACCCGATACTTCCCAAATTTCTGGATCGCCCGCTCCGCGAACTGGCGCCCGATCCCCGACTGGTCAATGCAGCACCGCTGTAGGTTCGGCAGCGCCAGGATTTCGTACAACACCTTCTCCTGCGTTTCGAACGTCGCGTTTTCCAAACAGATCACCCGCCGCGTATATCGGACCTCGCCCAACTTCTCCCCCACCCAAATGACCGTCAGATCGTGCGTGCGCCCGACATCCACCCCGGCGTAGAGGTCCTTGCATTGGGAAAGTTCGCCTTCCCAATGTTCATCGGGGCCATACTCGCAGCGTGCAATCACGTCATAGCTCAGGAACGCCACGTTATCGTCCCCCGGCTGGCACATAAACTCCTGCTGCCAGCTCTCCTCATCCGCGCATTCCTTGCGCAGGCTTTGCAGAAAATCATCATTCGACCATTTCAGCCGGTCATCTCCCGGGTCCGCCTCCCGCCACTTCGCTTTTAATTTCTCAAGCAGTCCTTCTTCGACTGCTTGAACAATGGTCACACTATGCAGGCTGAACCCTTTCGGATTTCCCTTCTCCTTGATTTCCTGCACCAGCTCATGGAAGAAATTCCCCGTCCCGCGATGCGTCGAAATGATGTCCATCCCGCCTCCCCATAAAGTCCCCGGCTGTCCTATCGCGTAAAGCAGCCGGTTCTCCGCGTTCAGCGCGAACTCATCAAACACCCGCCGCCCGCGCTTCCCCGCCTGCGCGTTGGGATTGGAACTCAAGCTATAGATGGCCCGTCCGTTCTTAAACGGCAGCACCTGCGCCGTGATTTTTTCCGTCGTATCAATGTATCGCTCGCGGATCTTCGCGGCCTTGGAATGGAGAAGGCGCGCCCAATGGGCGCAATCGGCTCCAAAAAGCTGCGCCTGCAATTCGTCCCGGCTGCTCACCCAGGCGTCGTACTTGTTTCCTCTCCGGCTGGTTTTTTGCACCAGATCGTACGCGGTGGTCAGGCTGATGCCGATCTGCCGCGATTTCTCCATCAGCCGTTTGCGCGACGCATCCAGAATCCACCGCTTTTGGTAGGGGAGAAAGAACCTGTCTGCCGCAAAGGTACACGGAGAACGCAAAGCAGAATCGGCTGATTCCACTTTCGTGTTCTTTGCGTTCTTTTGCGGCAATATCTTTCTCACAACAGTTTCAATTCCTCCGCGATGCGGTCCTGGGTTTCTTTGGTAACCGAGTCATCCTGGCTCCCCTCCTTCAGCGCGGCTTTGCTCTTCCTTTTCCGCTCCGCCATCTCGTCTTTGTGTTTCCGCTTCTCCAATTCTAATTTCTTCCGCTTCAGCTCCAATTCCGCTTGGTCCAAGTCCTGTTCCCGGACTTTGAACACCAGGCTGAAGATGGCTTTGACCTCTTCGGGGTCCACTCCCGGCGCAATGCACAGCTCGAACGCTTTTTGCTTGATCGCCTCTATCGTCGCCTCGTCCCAACGCCCGGGATGCTTCTTGGCTTCCTGGGCGATTTCCTCCGCCGTCCGCACCGCCTGCCAGCGACGCCGGATCAATTCGGGCGAACAAACTTTCTTCCAGAACTCGGAGAACGCCGAAAGCGCCACAACCACGCCGAATTCCTTGATGCACAGTTCGCGCGCCACGTGCTCGGCCTTTCCCGACAGAAGCCATTGCGCCAACTGCGCTTGTTGCTCCTTTGGCAGGTTCAGCAGGACACTGTCTGATCGTGGCTTGCGTATGCTCATTGCAACAGTTCGGCTTCCCCGACTTCGGTCAGCTTGGTTTTCACCCCTTCATCCTCCGTCCGGTGCCGCACCACTTGTCCGGCCCTTTCCATCCGCCCAATCACGTGCTCGAATTCCGACTGCGTGGGAGTCGGGCGCACGATCACCTGGAGGTCTGCCGCCAGGCGCGATTCCGGGTAGAGCAGGGGCCGGGCTTGGCCCAGCAGCAGCGCCACGTTGGCGCGAAGAAGTTGAAAGCGGGTCGGGTTCATGGTCGGCGCGTTAAGTTGTCCAATTTCAGATTCAGCAATGATGTTTGGCTGGAAATGTTTTCGACCGACGATTTCAGTCCCCCGATCGTTTCGCTCAGCCTGATAAATGCATCCTTGGATTCAATCCGGTCGGCCTCCATTTTCTCCCACACCGCCTTATTGTCCCTTTCCAGGTCCTCCACCCGCCGCGTGACTTCCGCCGAGTGCGCCCCGAGAACTTCATTTGCCGGATGCGGCGATTTGCCTCTCATTCGATCCAGGAATTTCCCCCCTTCGTTGCAGATCATCAGCCCGAAGGCCAGGCACCCAAACCACGCCGCAATTTGAACTGGAGCTTCGTCAAACATAATCAAAAAATGGTAGGGCGAGACTCGGTAGGGCGAGACTCGGTAGGGCGAGACTCGGTAGGGCAAGACTCGGTAGGGCAAGACTCGGTAGGGCAAGACTCGGCAGGGCGAGACTCTGTCGAGCCGTGACTCGATTTCGCAATGCCTTTCTCGGTAGCGCGATACTCCTTGTCCGCCATAGCTTCAGCGTCGGCGGATGTCGAGCCGTGACTCGATTCCACTTTCCACTGTTCACCGCCCACTAGCTTCACATAACTCTCCACGTGATGATCCGCCAACAGCGCCACCCGCCCTCTCTGCCATTCCCGCCACAAGCCCAGCGCGTCGCTTGCCATCTTCCGATACCACGGCATCTCCACGTGCATCCGGCCGGCCGCGTCGTAAAAAATTTCCGTTCCCGCGTGACGGAACATGCGCAGCAGCCACGGCACCCGCGCCACGATGTCCGCCGAATGCACCACCCGGAACGACCTCCCCTTCAGCCTCCCGTCAAACCACTGCATCCAAGCCCCGTTCCCCACTCGTGGCTGTCCAAACGAGTACATCCACCCGGTAGGGCGAGACTCGGTAGGGCGAGACTCTGTCGAGCCGTGACTTAATCCCTCCCACCACGCCATCGCCAGCATCGCCAGCGCCCCGCCCAGCGAATGCCCCGTAAAGTAAATCCGCTCCCTCCCTTCCATCCTCTCCACAATCCGCAAAATCCTTGCCCACACCCCCTCCAGCGCCCTCTGGAAGCCCTCGTGGACTTTCACCCCCGACAGATCAGCATTCCCCATTCTGCATTCCGCACTCTGCATTCCGCACTCTGCAATTTGCATTCCAAGTCCGTCAGCCAGTTCCTCAAATCCGTCGTCCCGCGAAAGCTAACCACCGCAAACTCATCCGCCGCTGCTACAAACACCAGCGTATCCATTGTCCCGTCGCGGATGACTTCGCACCCCGTGCATCCCTGTCTCGCCGCCCATCCGGCAATCGCGGCCTCATTCCCGTAAGCCGCCGCCGCCCCTCCTAGCAGCGCCGCCGCTATCTCCCGGTCATAAATTCCTTGGACAGGACTTTTCACAATTCACAATTTTCAATTTTCAATTCCCAATTCCCAATTCACTTCCCCACACCGGCCGCCGCCCCCACAATATTCCCCACCGCCGTCCCGCCCGACGTGATAATCCCCGCCGCGTTGCTGCTGATGGTGGATTGCAGATTGCCCACCGTAAACAACGACGCCCCGCCCAGCGCCGACTGATTGGTATGATAACTGGCGATCTGCGTCGCCACCGGATCGGCCAGGAGCGCCGTGCCTCCGCCGTGATGATTCTCCGACCATAGCTCATGCCGTGTTACCTTTCCCGCCTCCGAGTAAGTCCACACCTCATGAACCAGGCATTCCTTCTTATGCGAAGTGGCGCAGGCCGCTAACATCATTCCCGCCGCCGCTCCTGCTACCACTAACTTCAACACTAATTCAACTTTCATGGTTCCTATTAAATCACACCCCGAAAAAAAACGCTTTCCCACCGTGGGTACGATTTTCACATCAAAAAACGACCCCCCAAACCGCCATCAACACCCTGAAAAAAAGGCCTGAAGTCGCGGTCGGAGTTCGAAAAATGAAAATGCAAAAAGAAAAATAGTTTGGTCAAAACCTCGTTTTACCTGCCAAACGACCCTTTTTTTAGGTCATTTTTTCCGAATTTTCCCTGTCAATACGGAGAATCTTAAACCCCTCACCCCCATGAACCCCCTGAAAAAAAGGCCTGAACCCCCATTCCGCCCTTCCCGCCAAAAAAGCCAAAAAAACGGGGTGCTTAGCCCCAAATTTCCCCTCTCCCCCCTCAAAACCGCCCTAATCGGGCTAATCGGGGCTATTTTGGAATGCTATCCTGAAAAGTTTCCCTCCTTTAACAAAATCCGTGGTAGGGCGAGACTCCGTCGAGCCGTAGATTCCCCTTCCCCATCACCCCGCCCCGTCAAATGTGTAGCGTTGCGCCTGTGGCGCAATCTCATTTCCCCTTCCCCCCATCGCCACGCGCGGTAGAACAACCTGTAGCGGCGGTCTGCGACCTTGTCATTACCCACATCTTTTTAGTCATGGGTTAGTATTGCTAATCCTTCGCACATCCACATCAGCCGCTGCCAGCCGCGCCAGATGGTCTGCCAGCCGGGCATCCCATCCTGCTTGC
>Ga0182027_10000675_pt1 | contig 58300 bp, 53 predicted proteins | sample 712E1DmetaG_FD_121300 | JGI IMG/M metagenome (GOLD analysis project Ga0182027, IMG submission 121300) | Permafrost microbial communities from Stordalen Mire, Sweden - 712E1D metaG (Illumina Assembly) | ecosystem: Environmental > Terrestrial > Soil > Wetlands > Permafrost | place: Sweden...
GCAGGGAGAAATCTTTCTTTTTGTTCAGATTTCTCAGTCGCTTTGCTCCTTCGAAATGACAAAAATGACTTTTCGTACAGCTTCAGAGTAATAAACTCCGTTTTGCGTAACATCAGTTACTCATGAAATTTCTAGTCGCGGGCCAGCGCTTCAATGGGCTCGAGTTGTGCGGCTTTTCGGGCCGGAAGATAGCCGAAAATGATTCCCGTCAGAAAAGCACATGCGAAGGCACTGACGATCGGTGCAACTGTGAACAGCACGCGCCAACCTGCAAGTGCGGAAGTAAGTAAACCGCCGCCAATGCCGACAACGATACCCGCCAAGCCGCCGATAAAACAGACCATCACGGCCTCGGTAAGGAATTGAAACAGCACGTCGAAACTGCGCGCCCCAATCGCCATGCGAATGCCGATTTCGCGTGTTCGTTCGGTGACCGAAACCAGCATGATGTTCATCACGCCAATGCCGCCAACGACTAGTGAGATCACGGCAATTGCTGCCAACAGATAGGTGAGCGTGTTCTGCGTTTCACTGGCTGTTTCGATGGTATCGGCCATGTTCCGAATGTTGAAGTCTTCCTTGCCATGGCGATTCATCAGCCGCGAATGGAGTTCTGCCTGCACAACGCTCATGTCTGTGTTCGGTTGCACTCTCACAACGATATTATTGAAATAGCGTCGTCCAAAGACCCGAGCTCCGGCCGTCGTGTAGGGGAGCCAGACAGAGTTATCCATATCGTCTCCCCGTGTGGTCACACCTTTGCTGCTCAATACACCGATGACCAAAAAGGGCACGCTGCCAATAAGCACATACTGACCCAGAGGATTCATCCCTTCGGGAAACAGGTTCTTCGCGACAGTCTGACCAAGCGTGACAACCTGGGCATATCGCTCCACGTGTTCCGCCGAGAAGAATACGCCGGACTGCGGCGGCCAATCATGCACCTGCGGAAAGTCTTCGCCGGTTCCGACGACGGTGACCGTCAAGTCCTGATTGCCAAAGCGGAGTAATGAAGACGCGTTCGTTTCCGGAACAGCCATGGCGACACCCGGCACGCTGATGATGGATGGCAGATCTTCAGGCAGGAAACTAGTTACAATATTGGCTGTAGCGCGAACGGCGGGCAGCCCCCGCATAATAGTTAACAGGTCGGTACCCATGGCCTGGATGCGCTCAAGGACGTCCTGCTTCGCGCCGTTGCCGATCGCCATCAATGCCACCACCGAGGCGACGCCGATGATGATACCCAGCATGGTCAGCGCACTTCGCAGCCGATTGTGCAGCAACGAACGCAGCGCCATCTTCAGCGCTTCGCCGAGAACCGCCACACCAGCATTGGCGTCCTTTCCCTTGTCAACAATCTGCGGCTGAGGAGCTGCCTCCGCTTTTTGCTGATGCTCGTCCGATGTGATACGCCCATCGGTAATGTGGACGATGCGGTGCGCATACGCGGCGATGTCGCTATCGTGGGTCACCACGATGATCGTGTGTCCTCGCCCGTGCAACGTCTCGAGGATGGCCATAACTTCCTTGCCGCCCTGACTGTCGAGCGCTCCGGTAGGTTCATCGGCCAGGATTACCGGCCCGCCATTCATGAGCGCACGAGCGATGCTGACGCGCTGTTGCTGACCACCGGAAAGTTGGCCGGGATAATGTTCCAGCCGATCGGCCAGTCCGAGTTCGCGCAACAAGTCGCTGGCGTGTGCCTCCCGCTGAGTTTTCGCCATGCCGCAGTACACGGCCGGAACTTCCGCATTTTCAACGGCACTGAGATCGGACATCAGGTTGTAGCGCTGGAAGATGAAGCCAAAAGTATCTCGCCGCAGTGCTGCCAGCGCATCGCCGTTGAGACTGGCTACTTCGACTCCGCGAATGCAATAAGTACCGGTCGTCGGCTTGTCGAGACAGCCGATAATATTCATGAGTGTGGACTTGCCCGAGCCGGACGCACCCATGATAGCGACAAATTCGCCGCTCTGAATCGCCAGGCTTATCTCTGTGAGTACAGTCAGCGGCGCGCCGCCCGACGTATAGGTGCGGCCGACACTTTTCAATTCGAGTAGTGGTGACGGGGTCATGGACCCTTCCGGGCACTCAGCGCGCTCTTCGTCGTGCCCTGTGCAACAATTTCCCTGATCACGACTTGTTCATTTTCCTTGAGACCGTCCGTGACCTCCGCTGAGATTTCGCTCTTGATGCCGATCTTGATCGCGCGCATCTCGACGCTGCCGTCGGCTTTCAGCACCTGTATCTCAATTTCTGTGCCTTCGCCGGCATTACCGATGGCGGCAGTTGGTATCAGCAAAGCGCCCTTCGCCTGCGCCAAAACGATGAACACCTGCGCCGTCATCTGAATTTTCAATTCACGGTCCGGATTCGGAATATCGAACAGCACGTCGAAGAACACCACGTTGTTGATCAGTTCCGGCGTGGGAAGAATTTGCTTGATCTTGCCGTTCCATCGCCGGGGCTGGCCAAGGACAGTGAAATACACGTCTTGGCCAAGCTTGACGCGGACAATGTCCGCTTCCGAAACTTGCGCCCAGATCGTCATGGTGCTCAAGTCGGCAATCCGCAGGATATTCGGTGCCTGCTGATTGGCGTTGAGCGTTTGCCCTTCCAGAAGGCTGATAGAAACGATTTCGCCGGCCATCGGTGCCGTAATTTTTGTATAGCCCAGATTGGCCTGAGACGTGTTTACCGCCGCCGTCGCTTGTTTCATCTGTGCATTAAGAGAGCTGACGTCGGCGGAAGCGACCTGGTAATTGGCCCGGCTGATGTCATGCTCGCTGCCGGAGATGAGTCCGTGGGCGAACAGTGTGTCGTTTCGGGCCTGCTGCAATTTGGCAAGCACAAGTGTCGCTTGTTTCAGTGAGCGCTGTGAGGTCATATTTTCGAGCGCTGCGTTGGCCGATGTGAGCGCTGTTGCCGCAAGAACCGGATCAATTTCCGCGAGCAACTGGTTCTTCTCCACCTCATCGCCGCGTTTGACCTTTAGCGACTTAAGCGTACCGGAGGTTTGAGCGCCGACATCGACATAGTTGATGGGTTGTACGATGCCCGCCGCCACGACCGTGCTTTCCACATCGCCGCGCTCGACGGCAGCAGTGACATACGTGACCTTGGCTTCGCCAAATGCCCAGTAATACACGAACACGCCTGCGACGACGACGAGCAATGCGCCAATGAGCCAGACACTGCGCCGCCGCAGGATGGCTCGAAATTTCACATGACGATTCGGCGGAGGCATTGCAGATTCATCATGCGGTATCGCTTCTGATTTGACTGCCGGGCTAATGTTCACCGTATCCATTTTCGTGTTTGCCTGATTTTGATTTCGGTTCCTTCCTCTTCGCTTCCATCCACTATTTCCAGAAGTTCACATCCAATGCGAGATCCCGCACGCCAGAAGAAGGACGGCAGTGCTCAGGGAATTGACGATAGGAATAAGCGTAACGAGGGCGACGCCCACCCAGGAGAGAAAATCACCGATGTCTTTCAAGGCATGCCTCCTGCACGCTAACCGGGAGTGCGTCATCCGGGTGAGGTTCAGCATCAGATTTCAGTTCCCACTTCTGACGCGATGTCCAAAGGCATAGCCGCCGATGAACTGATGTTGTCTTGTCTGCCTATTGTTGTCGTTCATACCAGGCATTGCCCTTTCTAGCGAACGTGAGCTAAACCTCTCGCAACAAATTCCGTTAAAAGCACGGCCACCAAGTCACGAAGATGCCAAGGGATGAGAAAACTTCTCTTTTTCTTCTTTGTGCCTTCGTGTCTTAGTGGCTAAGTACGAATTTTCGCCAAGCCTGTGGATCTTTTTACGCGGCACGGTACTTCGGTACGCATTATTCGACCCTACGATTCCGATTCTTTGCTCTTGTCGGAAAGAATCTCTTCTAAAACCTTTCTCATTCTTTTGTCTGAATGGTATCGAAAAATCAAGTAGAGGGCATGGAATATCAAAACTAATGCAATCACAAAAAGGATCCACTCGAACAAATGAGGCAGGCCGAAGAGTACGATTTTCTCCATGCCTTTGCCCAGCAGGAGTTGTCCAAGTATGATCGCTCCCAGGAACAACTCCCCCAAATATCCGAAGTAAGAGAATTTGCTTGGTGCATTCAAATGCTCAAACTTCTTCAAGGTCTCAAGCTGCTGCCGGAGCTGCTCGATGGTTGATGGTTTCATTTTGTAGTCCCTCATAATGTTAATTCGTGGTTCTTATGCGCGGACCCTGTTGAGGCAATGGTATCCATCGCATCACCACGGCTGCGCTCAGCCGCAGATGATGCCAAACATTCTGCCTTCTTCCGTGGTGCTGGACTATGAAGTTACTTTTTCGTCCCCAGCACATTATCGCCCCGAATGACTCTCAACAGGACAACTACAATGGCGATAACGAGAAGAACGTGAATCAAGCCGCCCAGGGTGTAGGAAGTGAGTAACCCCAGAAGCCACAATATGACGAGAACAACTGCGATTGTATAAAGCATGGTATGTATCCTTTCTTTTTAGGTTTGATGTTTAGCGGTTCGGCCGCATTGGTGGTACTATTCCTTATCTTCGAACAAATCCATGATTGTCTTTTCCATCCCATCCATATCATTCTTGAAATTCATCTTGAACTCTTGCCATTTACTTTGCCCCTCATCCTTATATTCTTCCAGCTTCTTTTTCAGGTCGCGATTTCTCTGTTCCAGCATGATCACTCCTTTGCTATAAATCCGATGATAGCAAAGGCAAGAATACTGTCTCTTATGCTTCTCTTTTTTGATTGCTCAAAAAGTTCCTTGATATAGATGCTTAGACTGGCTCGCCTGGACACTGTTGTTTCTTCCTCTTTCATCAATCGCGTTTCCTTTTTTCCGTTTCGGCCTGATTCGATCGGGATGGTGAAGGCTGCTCCTCGCGATTCTTAGTGGGTGGCGCTACTTTCTGCGGCGGTTGACTCTTGATGGGTCGTGTTGCAGTCTGCGGCGCCCTTCCCCTATTGTTGGATGGAGCAACAGCCCGCGGCCGCTGCGGTTGAGTCTTGGTGGGTGGCGCTACTTTCTGCGGCGGTTGACTCTTGATGGGTGGTGTTACAGTCTGCGGCTGCTTTTCCTTCCCGCTCTTGATTGATGGATTTACACCCGGTTGCCGATTTCCCGCGTTTTTTTCCAATGCGGGTCTTACTTCATTCAACTTTGTCACTTTTGAAGGAGCAGGCTGCTGTCCAGCGCCATTCCTTTTTTGGACTTGCGGCCTGTATATCTGCAACTCGCCATTGCTGAGCTGATGCCCCGGCTTATTGGCGTCCCGAATAGCAACTGATTTGACCGGTGTGTTTGTCACTCTTTGGACGTCATCTCTATTGGGACCCATCATATAAGTGGCGTTGCGCTTGGTGTCTTTTCGTGTATCCACGATCACCGTTGAACGATTAATGATCGCAGCGTTGTTGGCTCGATTGACATAGTGGCTGCCAATGTCGCGCCTCGTAATGTCCCTGTCCCGTACAAAGTTCCAGCGTTCGTTTCGTTCGTGGTAGTCGCTGCCAAAAGACATACTTATGCTGATGCCGGGTCTCATTGGTGCCCAACCGTAATACCCGGGAGATCTTCTCCACGATACCCAGGCAGGACCCCATTCATTATCAGGAACCCAAAACCAACCGTAGTTATCATCATAGTCCCAGCGGCCATAGTGGAACGTTGCCCATCCCCAGGAATAGTCGGAAACCCATGTCCACCCGTCATCAGTCAATACCCAATACCCGCCAGTGGCATAAGGACTGAATCCGGGATCTACATTAGGTATCCAAACATATCCGTAGTTTGGGTAATCTACCCACATGCCGTACGGACTCAATTGATCATAAAAAAGTTGAAAACTCACAGATGCCTGCTGCGCACATGCTTCTTGCGGCAGCATCCATGCACTCGCGCTCATTGCTGCAAGTAGGGCCAGAATCTTTAACGATCTCATTGTCGCGTCCTTTCGTTATTGTGTCATGAATAGATACAGACTTCTTTCGAGTTCTTCTTCACTCAAAATCCAACAACATCCTGTACTCCGGTGCGAAGCGCGAACCACGCAAACTGGAGAAAATAATCATCAGGATTCCGTGTGTATTGTATTTTACCGATCTTCATTGAGCCTTTTCCATTTGGCATGTTGGTTCTGCGGATGACAAATGCCTCACCAGCGAGAGAGGAGATTCGATTGAAAATCCCTTTTTCACTGCCGGTATTTTTATTGAGAACGGCGATGGATAGATCTTTGTACACCACCCGCAATGCACCGCTTGCACGACCCGCAATAACATTGACATCAAACGTCGCAGACTGAAGAATTCCGGATTTAATCCGCCGATGTTCCATTGGTTCCAAAAACGCATTGAGCTCGGTAACGTCCGTCGTGTTCAGCGAACCGGAGTATCGTATAGAAAAATCTGTTGACGTGAGAGGAATTGCCATAAACAGCGTCATTGTGCCGGAATTCATAAACAGTCCGTCCGCGTGAATAACTGCGGTGTCGGGGTGAGCGGTATGGTTGGCAATTCCACTTACTGAGACATTGACTTTGTTAAATGCAATCACTCCAGGAGTTCCTTTAACGACAACCCGCTCACAATATTTCAACCGTCCATTAACGATGTTGACACTACCCACATTCACTATTCCTTTCATCGAAGAGAGAGCTTCGTTCGGCATCTGTGGATTGGATGAGTTCTTGTCATAGGGTTTGTCCATGTTCACCAGAATGTCAGCAAACATATCATGTGTGGTAATGCTTTTGGCACGATAGATATTTTCTTGAAGCAATGTGAGATAATCCAAGCCCGCGATTTTCATTTGAGGAACATCAAAACGGAACCTGGTTTGTCTGAATTGACTCGCTGCAAAGAATTGCTCATCGTCTTCCACACAATAATACCGTATTGAATCGGTCACCATTTCAGAGGCCGGCACCGATGCACGCAGCAGCCCGCATCTAAGTCTATAGTGCGACTGCTGGAAGTTCAGTCCGATATCATGTGCAACGACGATAGAGCTGCCGAAGTCATTGGGTGTGAGACTTCCTCCCCAGAGAAGGTGCATCCAGCAGATCCCACTTACCGTGAACGAATTCATATTCCCCGAGAAAGTGCCATCGGCGGCCTTCAACGCAACGGAGTCAAATCCAAAACGGTTCTTCAAGACGCTGTAATTCATGTTGGCGATGCGTATCGAATACGCAGGATACGCCTTGACAAATGCTTTTATAATCCGGGGCTTGACATATTTGTTCACAATGGGATCCGCAAAGAGCAGAAGAGCCAGCACGCACACGAACACGATTGCCCCTGCGGTCAAGCCCGCATACGACGCCATCTTCAGCGAGGGCAGCTTTCGCCCCTTGGTTGGTGGGTGCTTATCCTTCATATGCTCTGTCATTTCTTCCCATCCCTTTCGCACTGCGCGAGTTTCTTTTGAGAACGTAGCACAGTCAGATCAAACTCACCCAAGCAGCAACCCCCGATAGCATGATCAAGACGCCGGCAATCTTGTTGACCAATCTGAGTCCGCCTCGGTCCAGCTTTTTTCTGAACGATGTCGCAACGAAACCAAGAGTCAGAAACCATAGAAACGAGCCCGCATACACGCCGAGAACAAGAATGCACGCTGAAATAATGCCAAGCCTGTGCCCCAGCCCGAAGGCCGCGAACACGGCAATAAAAGCAAAGATGGTCACCGGATTGGTAAAGGCAAGGAGGAAGGCCGAGACGTATGATCCCCAAAATCCCTTGTTGTCGAATGGAATGATTGCAGCCTTGCGCTTCGCGCGAAATGTCCTCATCCCAAGCACTAAAAGCAACCCCCCTCCCACCAGACGGAACCAAAACTGCTGACCGGTGATCACATCCGTGATGAACGTGAGACCGAACGCAGCAATGCTGCCATAGAGCGAGTCTGCGGTTGCAGCCCCGAGGCCGATGATCAAGCCGCGTGAGTGCCCCTCGGCCAGCGTCTTGCGGATACACAATACTCCGGCCGGTCCAATAGGCACCGCCATCGCAAATCCAATGATGAGTCCTTTTAAGAAAAATATTGGTTCCATGCTCTCATGTTCCGATCAGCATCGTACTGTTGACGCAGCAAAGATTCTCATCAATGACATTGCCATGACGACCGCTGGCAAAACGGGAACCAGCGTCAAAACCTACTGCACCAGATTGATTCCCAGCACAGCGATCGCGGGCTTGTCACGATGATCAGGAAGCGCCTTCCCCGGAGAGGATTACTGTATTCAGTCAAGGGAATTCGATCATATTTTCTTCAATTTCAAATCAGAAATCATTGCAACGGCAGAAGCAAAATAGAAAACCACAAACCAGCCGATGTTTGCTTTGGCAAAGAAATATCCGAGGTATGCAATCGTTGACACCACGACTGCGGCCAATACGGTTGGCACACCGGTAAATCCCTTTCCCATTTGTTTGTTTGCCGTGAAGTATGCCAGTCGTACGGCTGCCGCGCCAATATTCAAGAATCCGGCAACAAACATTGCAGGACCATCTATACCGACAAACCAACCGAACACAACCGATGCGGAAACTGCCATGAAATCCGAAAAGCTGTCCAGGTAAACCCCCAGGGCACCTCCACCAATGGATCGTGCCAGTTTTCCATCAGCATAGTCAAAGATGAATTGCGCAAGTATGAGGGTGTATGCAGCTACAAAAACACCCTTGAATGAACAATACACCGAAGTGGAAACGCATAGAAGACCTAGAAGAGTAGACAGATCCGGCCAACGCAGTGCCCTCAGTTGTTTGAATATCCTAGTCCTCGTTTGACTGATCCCCTTCTCCACATGTTGTTCAGAAACACTCATATTCTCGTTTTTCTGCGGCTTCATTTTCCACCCTTCCCTTGCCGATCTTGTTTGTTTTGTTTGCTATTTTTTTCCGGGTTTTTTGTCGCCACCCTTTGCCTTGCCGTTGCCATTATCATGCTTTTGTTGCTTTGCCCAGTTATTGTGCTCGGGATGATTTTTGTTGACGAAATATTTTGAATCATGGCTATCGCGGATTGGCTGCTGATCGTGGCGCCCTTTATACGAGGCATATTTTTCTTTATATAATTTGTCATTTCGATACGGTGTCGGCTCATTCACTACTACTTTGTAAGAGTGATACAAGTCAAAACTACTGTAGCGGGAAGGCAACGATGCTCTGCCGATCCAGCGGCCCCCTTCGTTATAGTAATACAAGTGCTGGGGAACATTGTAGTACACTCCAATGTCCGGCAGGTAATAATATTCAACATGATCGTAACCCGTCGGACCCCAAATTGGTTGACGATCTATATTGAAGCCGAGACTAATACTTAGCTGTGCCTCCACGGTGCACGACAGGAACACTGCTGCGATTAATACAAGCAAGTAGCGCATGATGTTTCTCCTTCGATAGTACGTGTGATGAAATGAATCCGATCCCGACTATTCGGGATTCCGGTCGTTGGTGAACTATGGTATCGGTAAGATGATTGCATCTTTAGTCAAGCCTCATGCTCATCGTGAAGGGAAAGACGGAAGACACTTGGATTCGGCTTTCCACTTGTTCATGTTGATCCACAACCCAGGTGGCAACAAAATATCCCACTGCTGCGCCGAGAAAATTGTCAGATGTCCAGTGACGATCTTGGTACACCCGGGTGACAAATGTGAGTGCAGCTGGTACGTAAGCTATTCCTTTCAACCAAACCGGCTTGGCGTTCCTCGAAAGAACGGTGGATAAGAGAAATGCCAGAACATTATGACCACCGGGAAGCGACTGATCACCCAGTGTAAAAATCCCGACGAATGGATGATACGACTGAGAGCCTTCGTTGACATAAGGTCTTGACCTGCCAATTGCGGTCTTCAATAGATAATTAAATCCGCCGGCGTAGAGTGAAGCCTGCGCGATCTCAAAAGCAACTTTCTTTGTTCCAACGTCATCTGTTATTAATGCATGTATGGCAAAACCGCTAAAGAGCAGCACCGGCGTATATATTTCCCCCCACGCGCTGCCGACCTCAATGGGAACGCTCTTCAGGTATCTCCGATCTCTCAGAACTGCATCGCGAATTGGTTGATCGACTTGCATAACCAAAAATGTTCCGGCACCCAACGCACCGATTTTGAGCCAATCACTCCCTTCCCATCTTGTCGGCTGCTTGATAAAACTCCAGGTCTCATTTCCGAACTGAGCCAAATTGTATTTGTTCCGCTCTACGGAATCCCGTAAAACGGGATTTTGTGCGAAGAGGCCCGGGGCCCCGTAAGGCAAAGGCTCAAAGATAGCGATGAGAATGAGCGGTATGAAAAATTTATGCCGCATGGGGATTTTTCTTCGCTTTATACGTTCTGTATTCATATGATCGCCATTTTCGTTGCAACAAGCCCGTTATGCTGTCGTTCCAGAATTCCATCCTGCGTTTGAAAGAGAAGTGCATCCTTTTTGTTGTTCGAATTTCTGGAAGCATCATGCCACAATAATCTCTGCCCGGCTCTCACCCGATGAAGACCGCCAATATTACGTGCTCGTTGATCAACGAAGAACTGCGTTGATCTATCGTTGCCTCAAAATGAATATTCCAGCGACTATGGCAAGTATCGCCATAATCGTCCCCAGGCCATTGAAATACACAGCCGGGACAAGTGCTATCACACCCGAAGCGATAAGCCAGATGCCCAGCAGCAGCATCCCTATGTTCTTCGTTAAGCTTATAGACATATTCTTTTCCTTTCCATAGGTCTGTCAAACGGCTACCCGCTTTAGTCAAGAGCGAAACTCACATTGAAGAAAGGGGTGCTTGAAATACTTTGAATTTGTTGATCCTTTTTCTCATGCGTATCTACAACCCATGTAGCGACAAAGTAGCCGAGTGCCGCACCGACAAAATCATCAGATGTCCAGTGTTGATCCTGGTAAATGCGAGAGACAAATGTTAGCACGACCGGTGCGTACGCCAGTCCTTTTAACCAGTCCGATTTGGCGTTCCTTGAAAGAACCGTGGATAAGACCATTCCAGCAGTAGTGTGACCACCAGGAAACGATTGATAATCCGTTTTATAAAAAAACGCTCCAAACGGATAAAACGACTTGGGACCTTCGTCGACATACGGTCTTGCCCTGCCGATTGCCATCTTGAGCAGATACGTAATGCCGCCGGCATAGAGCGAAGCCTGCCCGATCTCATAAGCAATTTTTCTCGTCCCAATGTCATGTGCCAGTAGTGAGTGTATAGCAAAACCGCCAAAGAGCACAAATGGCATATAGAGTTCCCCCCACACTCTGCCGAATTCGATCGGAACGCTTTTGTAGTATCTTTGATCTTTCAGAACTGCATCGCGAACCGGTTGATCGGTTGTTTGCATTAGCAAAAATGCTCCGGCACCTATCACCCCAAGTTTTAGCCAATCACTCCCTTCCCATTTGGCCGGTTGTTTAATAAAGCTCCAGGTCTCATTTCCGAACTGGGAGAAATCGTATTTATTTTGCGCAAAAAGAGACGATTCGCAGATGATCAAAACAAAGAGTGATATGAAAGTTTTATGGCGCATGGTGTGCTAGCACGCTCTGCGAAAGAGAATCATGTAATTTGAGATTGTATGCAATGAAGAGCATTGCGTCAGTATCCGGCCTAGTTGAGAGCTATGCTGATGGTGAATGGAGCTATCGACGACACATGCACTCGCGATTCATTTTGTTCGTGAAGATCTACAACCCATGTAGCGATAAAGTAGCCAAGTGCCGCGCCGGCAAAATCATCAGATGTCCAGTGTTGATCCTGGTAAATGCGAGAGACAAATGTGAATACGACCGGTACGTACGCCAGTCCTTTTAACCAATCCGAGTTGGCGTTCCTTGAAAGGACAGTGGATAAGACCATTCCGGCAGTGGTGTGACCTCCAGGAAACGACTGAAAATCCGTTTTATAAAAAAACACTCCAAACGGATAAAACGTCTTGGGCCCCCGGTTGACATACGGCCTAGCCCTGCCGATTGCCATCTTGAGCAGATACGTAATGCCTCCGGCGTAGAGCGAAGCCTGCCCGACCTCATAAGCAATTTTCCTTGTTCCCATGTCATCTGCCAAAATTGAATGTATGGCATAACCGCCAAAGAGCACGAATGGCATATAGAGTTCCCCCCACATTCTGCCGCCCTCCATGGGAACACTTTTGTAGTATCTCTGATCTCTCAGAACTGCATCACGAATTGGCTGATCGGCTGTTTGCAATATCAAAAATGTTCCGGCACCTGTCAGACCAAGTTTGAGCCAATCACTCCCTTCCCATCTGGTCGGTTGTTTAATGAAACTCCAGGTCTCCTTTCCGAACTCAGGGAAATCGTATTTATTCCGCTCTACAGAATCCCGCAAAACGGGATTTTGCGCGAAAAGAGGAGATCCGCCTATTATGAGGAGGAGCGAGAAAAGAATTTTATGTTTCATTTTGTAATCCTCTATTTACATATGAAGAGTTAATCCAAGTCCGTAGGAATCGCCGGAAAGATATGGTTGAATGCTAAGGCCGTGTATCCCGAGTTGAGATCCCTCACTATCGTTTGTCACTGCTCTCTCATTCTGATCAACTACCCATATCGCAGTAAGGTGATCGACTGCGCCTCAAAAGAAAACAATTGTATTTATTTCGATCTGCAGAATCACAGATGCGTCTGAGGAAGAGTGACAAGAGAAATTTGTGTCGCAACGTGATCCCTTCCTTACTGGAAATTATCTACATCAAATTGCAGAAATATTTTCTGTTCAGTTCGTACGTTAAGAACAGCGGGATAACCAGTTGCGTATCTGTCACTGTAGTATATCAAATGTTCAAATCCAAGCCTGAGATTGCCGACAATTTTGAATACGATGCTTGGCCTTACTATCGCAATGTAATTGTCTCCCGCAATACCGACATACGTATGAATCCAGTAATAATTACTTCTGAACAGAATGCTTGCCCTTTCGCCAAGATTCAGAATAGCATTGAACTTAACTTCCGCACCACCGCCATAATTGTAGTCTCTGAACTGAGACGTATCCGGTCCCAATACCGTACTGTTCCCGGCGAGAGGTACTGCGGCGAGATGGAGATCGACATAAAGATTGGAATTCGGACTCACCGCCACCTTGGAGATCACTCCGCCACCGAAGCCTAATGTCCCCAGTTCGAAAGTATTATTGTCCCAGAAGTCATAATGTTGAAATGCCCCTACCAGCATTTCCAAACTTCCAGAGTGCAGATTCGCGCCAAACAAGAATGCCTCGCCGAGGACGTTGTCTACGACCTTCCGTCCCATGCCGGAGCTCAAGTCTGCCCGAAGTTTGAAATAGTCAAAAATTGTTCGTGATCTGTGCTCAAACGCATCCCCGTACTCAAGACGGAGCGTCAACATACCCAGCATCGGCCCTGTTCCGAAACTGTTCCCGCTATTTACGAAATGACTCCCGACACCAAACGACATATTGAGAGGTTCTTTCTGATAGACCTCTTCTGATGTTCCCCGCCACAGTCGTCCGTGCAGTAGCCTGCTAAACGCTCTCTGGGGATTAATAATCGCGGCAAATGCTTCTCTGAAAAATCTTTCTGATCCCGTTGTCCGATCGTCCAGAAAATTCGAGCTCAGCCTGTAAGAGATTTCTCCTAGGAATGCGCCGGTAATAGTCGTATTGATCAAATCATTGATCGACGGCAGCGTATTCTCGCCAAAATACTCCCATGTGAGACTGCCTCCAAACGCGAAAGGCACTGATTCGTAGAAACCATATCCATTGGAGCGGGCCGCATTAAAATAACCGGCACCGGAATAGGGATGGGCGAAATAATTCATACCGAACCGGTCCTTATCCCATTCCCATCCCGTCTTCAGGTTATTATTCCAGGAATTGGGCCCTATCTTTGCAAAATCCTCGTTGAGGACGTATCTATCAAATCCCACCATAAGAGCACTATTTATCAAGACCCTACTAGCACACACCAATATGGGAGACTTCTGGTTGTATGCCGGTTTGTCCTTTCGCAAATCGCCGTATTCATTGTATGGCACGGAGTCGGCTGGGGTCTTCGGCACGATAACGGTGAGGGAATCAGAGGAACGACTGAAATCTCTCTCGTACAACTGCCGGTTTTCCCCGGCGACCGGATCTGATGGCATAGTTGCACCAACATCCTGAGCTTGAAGTGACATTAAAAACAAAAACGAAAAAACCACCATGCATACGATCTTCATTTTGTACCTCCGTCGTGGTGCGATTGATCATCCGGTCGGCGTTATCCCGGCAAACTCGGGATCCGAGCCAGACCAAATTTCTGGATCGTTGGTAATTTGCCTGGGTGTCACTTGTCCGCCGTGTCGACAAGAGAACGACCAAGCATGGCTATTGCTGCTAATCATTGTCTTTGAATAGATCTTTCATCGTCTTTCCAATGCCGTCCATGTCATGCTTGAAGTTCGTTTTGAACTCCTGCCATTTGCTTTGGCCCTCGTCTTTATAATCTTCCAACTTCCTTTTCAGGTCGCGATTTCTCCGTTCCAGAACCGCCACGTCTTTGTGGTACTTTGCTTTCATCTTGGTGCCGGCTTTTTCCATCTTTTCTTTGAATGCATCGATCCTCTTTTCATTGGCCGCAATTTGTTGTTCAGACTCATTCTTGAATGTTTGCCATTCGGCGGCAGCTTCAGTCTGAGCATCTTTCAAGTCTTGTTTGGCATTCCCAACATTCTCGTTGGCATTGTTGACTTTTTGCTCCGATGTTTTTTCACATCCCGTTAAGAGGATTCCCGCCATAACGCCTATGACAGCAAAGAAAAAAATACTATTCTTCATGGTGCTCCTTTTTGATTGGCTAAAAGTTTATTTGTATCGATGGCTTACCTGGCCCATGAAATAGTCATGCGGCTTTTCGTCCGCTAAAAATGTTTATCAAGACGACAATAATGGCAATTACCAGAAGAACGTGAATTAAACCGCCCAGAGTATAGGACGTAACCAACCCTAGAAGCCACAACACGACTAGAACAACAGCGATGGTATAAAGCATACAGGTATCCTTTCTTTGTTTAGTTTTCAACGCAGGGGCGACCTCTGGCGCAACTCCGTTGTATTGAGGCAGATGGCGTGCTAACCTGCCCTAGCTGCAGAATAAACATCATGGCAAAGATGACAACCAACAATCCATTTTCATTTTCGCATCAGAGGGCGAGCGGTTTCTTCCTGCCATACAACAGAATGCCGCCGCCAATGATCATCACTCCGATTCCGACATACGGCTGCCAGTTAATCGTATGGTGGTTATCCTTTGTGATCTCGAGCTCTCCGATGTCCACAACCTTTTCCTTGGTGACATAGGTGAAGCCTGTATAGAGGGTCATCAACAGACCGACTGCGAGAATAATGATACCTGCTGTTTTCATGATTGTGAACCTTCCTTGATAAGAGTTTTCAGTATCGCCTTGTGGAGATCGGGATGATCGCCGTTGCCGCAAATCTTAGATCAGGGTACGTGCTGGATAATCGCGTCGATTTCCGTTCTTGGTTTAGTTTTCCATTGCGTTTGACGGGAATGGCATCTCGCCGCAGGCGGCGGGGAATTCAACCCTCAGTGATTAAATTCCCATTACCGTTCATAAGCGATCATACGCTGCTGTTCCAACTCAGACATCACAAGCATGACAATTTCCGGCCGGACTTCTTGCCCTAAATTTGGCTCGGGAGTCGTGCTCGTGGCGCTCCAAATCATTTGCCCTTCGTTCTTGGTTGTCCAGACGTCAAAAGAGCGAATGTCGACTTTCTGAGAATCGACGCGCCCGGCGTGATCGAGGTCCTGATAATATGTTACAAATCTGTCTCTGCGGCGATCATATCTCATCTCCGGTTCTTGTGTTATGTATGCTTCCAGGTATTGAGTCTTCGTTTCCGAAGGAAGCCGACGGGTGACCAGGACACCGTCGAAGCTGTCCGAGCGCACGATTTGAGAAACCTGGTCTGTATCCGGTGCCGCATCCGGGAACAGGCGATACGAAGGCGTCGCTGCAACAGCATGTTTTGCAAGCTCGATGCTGAAGGCATCTTCCCAAAGACGGCGCTGCACTGGATTCTTGCCAATGGAGATAACGAGTATCTTGTTCAGCGGGGGAGCTTGAAATGAAGAATCGCTCCATATGTCGACAAGTTGGGATGATGTGCAACCGGCCATCAGACCGAAGATGCAGCAGACTATTCCCCCAATGACCAACGATCTATATTTTTTCATAGTGCTACCTTTTTGCCAATTTGAGAGCATATTTTAAAACCTTTTTCGTGTGCGCCATTTCAAAAATGCCGTCCGTTCTCATCTGCTCGTTGAGCGCGAAGTGATACGCGATCATTGTTTACGTGCTGTGCAGTTCAAGCCACTCAAGCAGAGCGCGTATGCTGCCGGTCGCCAGGGCAAGGGTTGTATCTGCCGCACCATAATATATTTTGATGGTATCGCCATCATGGTTAATCGTGTATCCGCATGGAAATACGACATATCCTACATCGCCGCGTTGTTCGTACGGTTCTTCCGGTGCAAAGATCCATTCATTGCTGCGCTTTAGTAAAAGCTGAGGCTTCTTCAAATCAAAAAGTGCAAGTCCCAGCCTATAAATGCAGCCGGCGCAAGACTGCTTCACACCATGGTAGATCACCAACCATCCCTGAGGCGTTTCAATGGGCGGAGGCGAAAGGCCGATTTTATTTGCATCCCACCATGCACCCTTCCGGGCATCCATGATGAGTGTATGACTGCCCCAATTTTTCAGGTCCGGCGAGAACGACATCCACATATGCGCTCTCGGTGCGCTGACAGGACGATGGATCAATGCCCAGTTGCCGTTAATTCGATTGGGCAACAGTGCCGCATCTTTGTCTTCAGGAGGCATGATCACGCCAAAGCGTTCGAAGGCGTGGAAGCTTTCAGTAAGAGCCAACGCGACGCCGGGGCCATCGCGCGTATAGGCAGTGTACACGACAGCATATTTTTTTAATTCCGGCACGTACGTAATACGCGGATCTTCTATTCCCCACAATTCTTCCGGAAAATTTTCAGGATCGGGCAGCAAGGTCGGTTGCTGGTCAATCTTCCAACCATCTATTCCATTCGCAGAGCGGGCAGCACAGAAGTGAGAAAGTCCCCGCCGGTCCTCCACCCGACACAGAAGCAATGTTGTTCCATCAAGCAGCAACGTCGCACCCGCATTGAACACACTATTGATAGGATAGGGCCAATCGGCAGCTGTCAGAATCGGATTCAATTTATGCCGGTGAAAGAGCTCTAAGTGCTTATTGCTCGTTGTAATAATGCCTCCATAGATATTTGTGTCTGTTCTTCCAGACGCAATTCCAATAGGGACTGAAGAAATGCGAGCGTTGATTCTGCTCCCTGATTTTCGTTAAGTCTGTCGGGATGTATGCCGTCACGGCAGCCTCCCGTTGTTGCATCATACAAGGGAAGATTCAAATCGTTCCGCCCGAGAAACCACTCAAATGCCCGCCGGGCTTCTTTCTTCCAGTGTTTGTCCCCCGTCATCCTGAATGCTTCGAGACACGCCGACACCATCACCTGTGCTTCTATCGGCTGTTGATCGAAGCGGGCGCGTTCATTTCCAAACCTATAAAATCCGTTCGACCCTATGGGAACAAAATGCCCCTCGCTGGCACACTGCAAACCGGCCAGCCACTGCAACGACTCCAATCCGGCATCAGTCATTGCACTGTTCGGGATTGATTTGCCGCAGATGAGGAGAGCATGAGACAGGGCCGCATTGCAATAGGTAAGATTTTTTTCAAACCAGCGCCAGTCTTCCAAACGGTTACGTTGATACGATCTCAAAAGCCGGCCTGCCAATTCTTCGCTGACTTGGTTTGCCATCCGATCGCCGGAATATTTTTGTGCATACTCGGAAATGCCGATGAGTGCAAATGCCCAGGCACGCGGACTGGTCGTTACAAGGATGGACGGAAGAGCTTGCTCAAACAGCCAGCCTGCCATACTCGTAAATGACGGTGTTGCGGAACGGCTCAAGACGGTTCCCAATGCCCATATCGCGCGGCCGTGGCTGTCGTCCGATCCCGTGTCTTCTGACCACTTGCGCTGATAGTCCATGATATTTCGAAAGCGTTTATTCTGGACATTAAATGCAAAGCCGAGAAAAGCGAGATAGCGGGAAGCTAGTCCGATACCTTCACTGCTCCCAAGTTCCTCCAAGAGAATGCTCACCAAAAGGGCGCGTGCATTGTCATCAGTCGTATATCCATGAGAATAGTCCGGAACGGTAAAAAGTGCATGCTGCAAGATTCCCGTTTCGTCTGTCATGCCCCGGAGGTGATCCAACTTCAGCGGAGGTAATTCACTCGGATATCGATCAAGTGTCTTCGCAATAAATCCCGGCGGGATATAATGGCGTTTTTCTTCCCTGGCGCGTTCAAAACTTTCCATATAGCGTTTCGCTACTTCAGACCAGATCATCGCGCGTCCAAACAGATACGCACGCTTGCGCATTGCATGCCGCTCCGCTTCATTTCCCAGTAAGGCAATCACTTGCTCAGCCAGGGCCTCGGGATCACGAAAGGGAAAAAGCATCCCCCGTTTGTCGGCAAGGATTTCTTGCGCGTACCAATACGGTGTTGAGATGACCGCCTTCCCCGCTCCGACTGTGTATGCAAGTGTCCCGGACACGATCTGTGCCTCGTTCAAATAGGGCGTAATATAGATATCAGCGGCTCCGATAAACTCAATAAGTTCTTCCAGACTCACAAAGCGGTTGTAGAAGATGACATGGCTTTCTACGCCCTTCTGTTGAGCCAACCATTGAAGAGAGAGACGATACGTTTCGCCTTCATGTTGAAGAACATGGGGATGTGTTGCGCCAACAACGATGTACACAGTGTCGGGATAGCGGGCAACAATGGCGGGCAGGGCGGATATGACGGTCTCGATCCCTTTGTTCGCTGACAGCAAGCCAAAACTGAGCAAAACGGTTTTGCCCTCTACGCCGAAGAGATCTTTGTTGAAACTTGGATCAACAAACGGCACATCGGGAATACCATGCGGAATCACATCAATCTTCTCCGGCAACACATGATAGACTTTCTGCAAATATTCAGAACCGCGCTCACTCATGACGACCAACCGGTCCGAAAGAGCAGCGACTTCTTCCAACACCAATCGCTGATCAGGGCTTGGGGTGTTGAGGATAGTGTGCAGCGTGGTGACAATCGGCATGCGCAGATCGCGCAAGAGGGTCAGGATGTGGCTTCCTGATTTTCCACCGAAGATCCCATACTCGAATTGCAGACAGACCAAATCGACATTGTTGATATTGAGAAAATCGGCTGCGCGCCGATACGAATGAATATCTTTCTCCGTGATTTCGAAGCGAACCCTGGTCGGATAGGGATAGCCGGCTTCAATATCGTTGACCGGCAAAGCAATACATGTTGTTTCGGCATATGCCGATGATACAGCCTCACATAAGTCTGTCGTAAACGTGGCGATACCGCATTGCCGGGGCGAATAATTTCCGACGAATGCAATCCGGCTGAATGTTGAATGTGGTGCAATTTTTTTCAAAGAGAATTTCCTATTTTGAATTCGTCTGTCAGGAGACTGTGACTTACTGTGAACCGCGTACCATTGCGTTTCATGTTCACCATCCGCCCGTTAATTCGTGAGAATCACCTTGAGAGCTTTTTCTTTCGCGGCGTTTCCAAACGTGTCATATGCCTTCATAATCTCATGGAGCGCGAAATGATGGGTGATAAGTTGCCGGGGTTTGAGTTTCCCGGAGAGAACTGTCTTCATCAGCATGGGTGTCGACACCGTATCGACAAGACGCGTGGTGATGGTGACATTGCTGGACCAGAGCTTTTCCAGGTGCAGTTCAACGCTCTCGCCGTGCACGCCGATATTGGCAATATGGCCGCCGGGCCGCCACAATCGACTGGCAAATGTCAAACGTCGCACGAACACCGACGGCTTCGATTGCAACATCAACACCTCTTCCTTGTGTGTGTTTCATGATCTCGTCAACGGCATTGCCCCGAACAAGTTTTGTGGCGCCGAACGTTTTTGCGCGCCATCGGCCTATTTCACGACCACTTCAAAGAGAACCCGCATGTTGGCAAGTGCTTCCTTTGAGTTGATGTCACCAGGTGTCACTTCATACATTGCCGGCCTTGTCCTGCCATATCCAATCACGGTAATTCTCTCCGGCGCAATTCCTTCTTCGATCAGATAGTCCCTGACGGTATTTGCTCTTCTTTCGCTTAACTTCTGATTGAATTCTTCCGTACCCGTGGCAGAGGTATATCCTGCCATGCGGACGTTTATTTTCGGGTTTTCCTTCAGGTCCTGCACATCTTTATCCAGCAGCATCTTTGCTTCCTGGCTCAGGGTAGCTTTGTCAAAATCGAAATGCGTGTCGTCGAAGACGACCACCTTTTCGTCGTCCTTCGGGTCAAGCACAAGCATCATAACCTTCAGATCTGACAAATTCTTTTGAGAGAATTTAGCCTCGGGAGTTTTCTTAAACAGCAACATCAACAGGATTGCCACGATAATGCACAATATTCCCACAATGGTAGAAAGAATACTCTTCATCTGTTTATTGCGCTTTGACCTGGACCGTTCTCCCGTTTGCCGTTCAGCCTCAAGCCAATCGACAAAATCATTGCCGTCTCTAAAGCCATGTTCCTTGTAAAGCTCATACGCCTTGGCCCTTATTTCCCTATTTTCTTCGTTCAGCTCTTTTTGTATCATATGCCGCCTCTTTTTTGAAATTGTTAATTGCCGCCGCTGGAACATCCACGGGCAGTCAGTTTACTCCCATGCCGTGTTTCCCGGCAAAAGAAAATTTGTCTCATTTTTCTTTTTTAGATTTGTGGAATGATACACTTTGTCCGAATAGAAAGCCCTCTCTCTGACGATCATGACTTCTTCTCGGATTCCTGGGCAGGCGGAGCGTCTGGAACTTGCAGATTCATCTCGCGCAGATGCTTATCGGTAACAGTAGAACCGCGCAACGGATGACCCGCTGCTGTAATATTATAGAGTGCAAAGGTTTCTCCAGAACCCGTTTCCTGCCACCCGACAAATTCTGCATCTGGATCCGCAATCGTTGGACTAGTGCGTTCGGACTCGTCAGTTTCTGCTCGCATAGATTTGTCCCTTTTCCTTGGACCGTTGTCTCTTCTTTGCTGGTGTTTTTGATTTCGCCGGTTTGCTGTCCGTCTTCTTCGGTTTGTTCGCCGCCTTTTGCGCTTCGATGAGCTTGTTATTGGATTTTGTCAATTGCTCAACTGTTTTTTTGAACTCCTCGACTTGACATTGAGCTTCCTCTTTGGCAATCCCGTATTCTTCCTGAAGCTTGCCTACAAGTTCTTCATACTTTCCGGTAATCCCTTCAAGCTCATCGTTCATCATCTTTCCCCAATGGTGCGCGGCTCGTCCTCTCTGCTGCTTCCATTGTCCTTCAATCCGATCCCAGCCCATAGCATTGCTTCCTTTCGTCTCATCGATGCTCAATCGGGGATGTCAACGACGATCCTCGATGAGCGGATTATGCCTTTAGTACATGAGTGGGAGTGTACGACTGTTCGCTCACGATTGTCGCCAATCCAAAGGTTGAACATGTTGTTCATCCTTTTAAAGGATCGTTGTTCATAATGCCGCTCCGATGCCTGTCGATTCACCATGGATTACGTCAACGCCACAAGTATGACCAGGTCAAATGTTTGCACTGTGCGCGAGGGATCCTTGGACAACAGGCAACAGAACGACGGAATAACTACCTCACAATCTTGCCGCTTATCCTTTGCGGGCTATTGCTCAACGTAGAATTCAATGCGTCGATTTTGTGCCCGGCCTTCATCTGTATCGTTCGAAGCCACGGGTTCGTTAAAGCCTCTCCCGGTAGTTCTCATACGATTCGAAGCGATGCCTCTTTCGACGAGCCAATTCCTTACAGTCTGCGCGCGTTCGAGCGAGAGCGTCTGATTAAATTCCTGGCTGCCAATATTATCCGTATGCCCGGTAATGACTACCGACACATTGGGATTTGCGACCATCGCATTGTATGCCCTTAAGAGTATTCTGTCGGAATAGGCCATCAGTGTCGCTTTGTTGAATTCGAAATTGACGCCTCTAAGAACGACGGTCTTCCCTTTCATAAGGACGATAACGGTATCAGCACCCTTCTGTTCCGCCAAACGACGCGCTTCTGCATCGGCCGTTTCCTTTGCAAGCTTCGCATCTGCATCGGTTGTTGCCTTTGCAAGCTTTGCGGCTGCCTCTGCATCGGCTTGCTGTTTCACCCGTACTGCTTCCGCAGCGGCCAATTCTTTTATCCGACGAGCTTCCGCAGCGTCAAGCTTTTTCATATCCTCTGGATTATCGTTATCAGGTCCCAGCGAAACTGAAAATCCAATGGTAAAGCCATAATATCCATCATTTTTCTCGTTGGTAATAATATTGGTGTTTGCAGCCGAGCGAACTATTCCGTCCAACTTGTCGGAGATTACCAAAGTATATCCAGTAGATGCATTCATATAGACACCTCTGAAGATTTTGGTCTGGACACCAATACCTACCGGAACCGTCGGCATGAAACTTGTTCCGCCTACGAGGGTTTTTGCTACACCGACACCGGCATAGACGTATGGGTTCAAATCAGATGCAGAAATTGGACTGAACAGCACTCGGGCATCGACGACACCGATTTGTGTGTTATAAACGTTGGGGGCACTAAGTTCAAGCCATCCCAGCCCAATTTGCCATTCCCACTTTTCAGCGAATTGCTGCTGCAGAAATGCGCGATACTGCATGTTCCATTCGTCGGCATTCACATTCGCTCCGTGGACACCGCCTGCTGCAAACCCCCAAACCATCTTGGGCGTTTTGAATTGTGCTTCGACGTTGCTAAACACGCCGAACGCCATGACCAGCATGGCACATATGATGAATCGTTTCATGAGAAGCCTCCTTGTTTTTGTTGCTTTGATAATCACTACGCTTTGTAGCGGTTATTTTCTGAATATCACGAGATAAGGGCGGACCCCGCCGTCTGACTGACTTCAGCGCCGATACCTCCCACTGGAAGCATCGGCCATCTTAATCATAGCCGGGGAAACCCTTCCAGTCACCATCATACAACCCCCTATGGTTGTGTTTGTGGAAGCAACAACCGTTGGCAGCCTGTACAGACGAGTTCATAACTTTGAGACAAGCGTGCGTACTTCTTCTTTGGTCTTTCCGAGTTTCTTCTGGAGTCTTCCCAGCAGCTCTTCCTCCTTGCCCTCTGCAAAAAGCAAATCGTCATCTGTCAGGTTGGCAAATTGTTGTTTGAGTTTTCCGGCAATTTCTTTCCAGTTGCCTTTCATGCTGAGTGTGTTCATGTGATACCTCCTTGCACTTATGAATGAGAGTGATGTAGTACGTTGCAACAGATCATGACACGATCGTTAAAAGAAATATCCCGCCTGGAAACCGGCAATCGATGAAGATCATCGTTCATCATCGTACGACATGGATCGCTCCTTTTCCTCTCCGCTGCTTCCCTTGCCCTTCAATCCGATCCCGGCTCATGGCATCGCTTCCTTTCGTCTCACATGCTCAATCGAGGATTTGAATATTAATCCCGATGAGCGAGTGACTCCTTCAATAACTCAGCAGAAGTATACAACAGATTGCTACAGATTGTAATCAGCCAAAAGGATGAAAGAGTAGTTAATCCTTTGGCGCGAGGTCTGGTGGCTATTACTGCGCGCGTATGCCGGCCGGCTCACCGATGGCAACGCCAACACAACTTTATGGCCAGATCTCAATCTGCGCTGTTCACGGTGGGCCTCTGGACAAAGGCACAATCGAGTACTTGTCAGAACGGGGTATTTCCTGCAGATATTCCCTCCTCTCGACATGGCATTTTTCCCTAACTCCTAAGCAGTTCCTGCTACAAAAAGGCAAACACACTAGGCCAGGCATTCTTGCCAGTCAAAAAAAACTTGTGCAGACTGCAAGTCAGGCAGGAATCCCGAGGGGATGCCCTTGGTATGCCTGACCTACTGCATGATGAGACTTTTTCGGCGAGAACTAAGTAGCTTAAAAACTCAAGTTACTTCTTAACTCATGTTACGCAAAACATGTTTCTTCCCTGTGCGGCATCGCTGCAACCAAATGAATGGATCACAGATTACGCAGATTCATGGATTGCGCAGATGCTTACATCGTACATAAGACTATTTTTCTGCGTTAATCCATGAATCTGCGTAATCTGCGTTACTCTTGCACCTTTAGTTTGACGTAGCTGTCCGGAAAAGGCTCTGAGTGATTTCGAAAAATGATAGCGATGAAAACCCTTTGCGTAACATCAGTGAGTGATTACATTTTTCCACTGCATCACTGATGTTACGCACGGTTGAAAAACCTCGCCAGCCCGAAGAGATCCTGAAGGGATGCCATGGTCAGCCTTTTTTGGCCAAGCCATGTACGCACAAAGGCACAAAGACTTTTTTCAGAAAGCATCATTTTGCAAAGTATATGAACAAAATGGTTGCTTATCTTGAAGTCTCTGTGCCTTTGCGGCGACATCGTTGGCGTCTTGCGCTACATGGATCAACCACCAACAATTTATTTCTTGGTCTTTCTGTTTTCCATTCGTGATCTATTACTGAACATAGAATTCAATGCGTCGATTCTCCGCTCGGCCTTCATCCGTGTCGTTCGAAGTCAAGGGTTCGTTTTGGCCTCTGCCGACAGTTCTCATGCGGTTCGATGCGATGCCTCTTTTGACGAGCCAGTTCTTTACTGACTGTGCCCGCCTCAACGAGAGATCCTGATTAAATTTCTGTCCACCCACATTGTCCGTATGCCCGGTAATGACTACCCGCACATTGGGATTCGCGACCATCGCATTATAGGCCCTCATGAGTATTCTCTCAGAATCTTTCGTGAGTGTCGCCTTATTGAACTCAAAATTGACGCCCCTCAGAACGACGGTCTTGCCTTTAATAAGAACAAAAATGGTATCAGCACTACTCTTCTGTTGCGCCAAGCGACGCGCTTCGGCATCTGACAGTTCCTTGACACGCCGTGCCTCTGCATCGGTCAAACTCTTTGTATTCTGTGCCGCTATATCGCTCGTTTGCTTTGCATTCTGTGCTGCCAGGTCGGCCGCTTCCTTTGCAGCTCGTGCTGCCGCATCGGCCGTCTCTTTTGCAGCCTTTGCCGCCGCATCAGCATCGGCCTTCTGCTGCACACGACGCGCCTCTGCCTGGGCTAATTCCTTCGCGTGCCGCGCATCCTCTTCAGCCTTCACCCTGCGTGCTTCCACCTCGGCAAGTTGTCTATTTTTCGCCGCCTCTGCCTCCTCGCCGCCTCCTATCGTAAACGCAAGTCCGGCAGTAAAACCATAGAATCCATCCTGCTTCTGGTTTGTAAGATCATTAAGGGCGTTAGTCCGGACTTTTCCGTCCATTTGGTCGGAGAGAGACAAATTATATCCGCCATTGATGTCCAGCAAAATTCCGCTGGCGATCTTGGTTTGGATACCGATACCGAATGGTACCATTGCCAGAAAATCAGAATTAGTTATGTTGAAAGTTTTTGTTACACCGAAACCAGCAAAGAAGTACGGATCCAAATTCGACAAAGAAAATGGGCTGAAGAGCAATCGAAGATCCAGTATGCCGATTTGTGCCGAATAACCGCCTGGACCGTCAGACTCGAGATCGGTAAATCCCAAACCAAGCTGGCCAAGCAACATGGGAGTGAACAGTTTTTGCTGCAGGAATCCGCGATACTGTGGCACCCATTTGTCACTGCCGGCATTAGTTCCGTGGGCACCGCCCACTGCTATGCCCAATGCGCTTTGGGAAACTTTGAATTGTGCTTCAACGCGGCCATACACACCGAACGCTATGACCAACAATGTACAGACGATAAAACGTTTCATGAGACGCCTCCTTGATTGGTTGCTGTTTTTTACTAATCACTACGCTTTGTAGCGGTCAACTTCTTGCTATTCATGGGGAAACAGGGCACTGATCTGGCAACATCATCGGACCACTTCTTCCATTGGATGTAGAATAGTGTACCGAGGATAACGTCAAAATCCAATCGACCGAAAGGATGAAAATGTAGTTAATCCTTTTTTCGAGAGCCCTGCGTTCAACGCGCCTGTCGAAGACCCTCCGGGCGGCTCTCTTTTTTCAGTAAAGTAACTCATGTTACGCAGAGACGAGCGGCGCCTGTATCTCATTATGTTAAGACTTTCAACGCAAAAGTCGCAAAAGAGCGTTATTTTGCAATTAATGGGAGAAGTCGGCCGCCGCAGAAGCCAGAGATCGGAGCTTGGAGCCTTTTGGCGCATAGGTGGAGCGTGAAATCGTGTCTCCGCCAATCTTGCGTGGAAAGACAAGCAAGTGGAGTATGTTGTCATCTTCACTCAATTGCCTCGCCTTCATTTCCAGCCGGCTCACGCGGGGAGACATCAGACTCAACTCCTGCCGCAAAACATCGTTTTCCACCACCAGTGAATTTTGCGAACGAAGTCGAAGGACGCTGCCAACGGGTTGCTGGAACGTCATGAAACCAAAGACAATGATGGTAACGATGAAAATCCCTCCGGCGCCGTATTTTACTTTGGCCCACTTCACTTCTGCGAATGTGAGTAATTCGCTCGAGTAGGAATATAGTTTCACCGTGTCCCTCTGCTCTCCATCACAAAAATGAATCCTCTTTGACCACTGCAACTACTCGCATGCATTTGGTGTTGTTCTCTGTCTTATCTTCTTTTTCTGCCAAGGGCATCCCTTCGGGATCTGTGTTCTCTGTGGCAAAAGCTCTTTGCACCGGACAGTTACGATATTTTTATTTCAATATTTCAGCACTGCTACAAACCGAACAAGATGCTCGCCGTGAACAGAATCGAATGAATACCCCGCTCGCTGGAAATAAAATGCTTATCGTCGCCTGCCGCGTACTGGGGATCGGGCCCGTCATTCAAAGCAAGATAGGAATCGATGCGCTGATTCACTCCCGGATTGACATCCTCCCATGATTTGCCGGAAATATTCATCCAATTGTATGAGACTGCAAAATCGAGCGAAGTAAAAGAACCGACGCTCACTTCCGCTCCCACCGAGATTCCTACGCCAAGCCGCGTTGCATTTTTCACACTGTACGTCGCGCTCGGAACTCTCGCAACGCCTTGAAACGTCGTCTCCCCGCCGAAGTTATTCAGGGCGAGGTTGGCACCGATGTACGGCGTAACGGGTGTCGCCGGCACATTGAGACGAAATTCAGGTCCCACCTTCAGCGACATGATCTTTTGTGAGACATCCACAGAGCCCTGTCCTGGTTCAGAATTTCCTGTGTTACTCAATGATGAGTAATCGATTTCACCGACGAGATTCATTTCGGACAGGCCGATCTTCGCCTTTCCGTGGATGTTCAGACCGCTGCTGAGTCCATAGTGGGAACCGCTATAGTAGTCAAGAGTGGAGCCGCTGAGGTCTGAGGCCGGGCTCATGACACCGATGCCGCCGCCAAGCTTAACATTGACCTGCGATCGCAAGGGGGTGATCGTCAATGCGAGGAGTGCAAGAAGTACAACAGAAAATCCAACTGGGCGAATAATGAATTTCATAATACTCTCCGTGGAAGTTGTGCGACAGCGAATCGCATTGATAATACGCTTCACGCGCCATTTCAAAACTACTATACCGTGCTTTGTGTAAAAACATCGTGCATACGTTCATCAGCACCATGGACGAAGTTGAAGAACCACAGTAAAAAGAAAATCGCAACCACGTACAAACAAACGCCTCCGATTGTAGTCCACATAACTGCTTCTTTTTATCATTCCGAAAATTTGGTCGGAAAGTTTTGCCGCCAAGTCACAAGCAATGCACATAGTTGGCAGCAGATATTTTCTCGGCTGCCAAAGATGATGTCGAACATGTGCCTGCAGTATCCATTGCTGGTCCAACTCCGGTTGTGGCGGTATCAGTAAGTTGAGAAAGATTCACACTCCACTGCTATGATCTACTTCATTAGGATCAGCCTCTTCGTCGAGACGAAGGACCCGGCCTCTAAACGACAGAAGTATACACCACTTGAGAGACTGTGTGTCCCCGTGGTATTGAACGGGACAGTGTAGCTGCCGGCTTCCTGACGCCCGTTGACCAACGTAGCAACTTCAAGACCAAGCAAATTATAGATCTTAAGGGAAACCTGTGCGGCCTTCGCGAGGCTATATTGAATCTGCGTGGATGGATTGAACGGATTCGGATAGTTCTGCGAAAGGCCGAATTCATGAGGTGCTCCACCAATTTCAACTTCTACCGAACCGTGATACGAGAAAGCTCCATTGTTGTCGATCTGTTTAAGGCGATATGTATAGCGGCCGGGGGACAGATTATTATCAGTGTAGGAATAGTCCCTGGGCGCGTTGCTGTTTCCTGCTCCTGCAACAAAACCTACCTTCTGCCACTGTGCAGTCTGACGGCGTTCGATCTCGAAGCCATAGTTATTTACTTCCGTTGCTGTTGACCAGCGAAGATTTGCATTCATACGATCTACTGTTGCTGTAAACGATACCAGTTCCACCGGCAAAGGGACTTCTGCAGTTGCCATGCCAATGGCATAAACTCCGGCGGCATTTGTTCCTTGGAAATACATTCTCCACCATCCGTCGTCAAGCATTATATAGCCGTTGTAATTTCTAACTGTTCTCCAGGCGACGCCATCGGCTATACTAAATACAGGATTGTTAGCATCTTTAGTCCAATTTTGTCCATCACCAGAATATGCGATACCTATACCCTGGTTATTGTCTGTTAAACCGGCGCTATAAGTCATCACATAAGTATTATTCACTTTGAAGACATACGGACTTATTGCCCCAGAACCACTTTCCCAAGATTGTGGACTATCCCTGTTCAGTATATCTACAGCAACTCCCGTCCAATCTATTCCGTTCGTTGAAGTATAGTATTGGATTATTGCCTGTCCTTGATCGCCATATCCTTTCCAGGTATTACCTCCTTCGTACAAAACAGATAATCTATAGAATGCGCCAGTACTAGGATATATATTCACGCCAGTAGTCTGCGCTACAAATGTCCAATTTATTCCATCATCAGAGACTGCGACTTTGGGATTTTCAGTAAAGGTTCCTCCTAGAGCATCAGTGTAATAAGCAACTAGTTTTTGAGTATAATAATTTCCCCCAAGAGTCCATCCATCAGGATTATAATAGACTGTGAATTTGTAAGGTTGACTTGCAGTTGTTCCGGTGACGATGGTTCCGGGAAATGTTACGTCATGGAAATCAGGATATGCACTACTGGCAAATCTGGCATTAAGATGATCCCCGTACCACAGATTATACACGGAACCTATTTTTATCACATAGGCTTGATAAGCACGATCCACTCCTTCTACAGATCCGCCAAAAATCGGATTGGTGGGATATTCCGAGAAAATGACTGATGCAAATGGGTCAACTACAGGCGTCAAGATTGCCCTGCCGAGTTTCCACTGTATCCAATCTGAAGCGCCAATATCCGTATTGTTAGAGCCGAGAAAAAATAACTCATAGTTATTGCCCGTCTTCACTACCGATGGCATCCACACACTTTGCTTTCTCCATGCCATGACGTCAGAGGTTGTCATAAGTGTTTGTCTGTGTGTCCAGTGTATGCCATCGGCCGATGTCGCATAGCCTATCCCGTTGAGGGCCTGATACGTCGAACTTTTACCGCCGGAGTAAAATGCCTGCCAGTCCGTCGCGCTATTCTTTATGACCTTGAACCAGCCAATGTGGTCGCAGTCAAAAGAAGTTCCGTCCAGCGTTGGCACGAATACTGGCGTTGCATAGCCCGCGGATGTTGGATCGTAGCCCGTCCAATTGTAGCCGTCGCTAGAAAAGGCCATTACGGGGAGTTCATTTGATGAATATGGTGCAACCGCATATTGGGCATTCACATATATTCTGAATGTCCAGTCTGTGCCGGTATTGGATGCCCCCGACGTATAGACCACATCGGCGATTCCATATTGCGCACTGATTCCGCCTGTGACAGACGTCCCGGATTGGCTGACTGCCATCCGGTTATACCAATTTATCCCATCAGACGACTCAGCGTATCTCCAACCGCCGATGCCTGCAGCCGTTCCTTGATACCACATGCGATAAAACATCGTTGTGGCGCTTGGGTTGGTTCCGCTGCTTGCTCCTGCAAATCCGGCACTGTAAAAATGAACATCGGCGTGTTCTGCCTGTAACGCTCCATCTGTCAGTACGGGATTTCCAGAATACGGCGTCCAGACTATTCCATCGGCCGAGGTGGCAAGGTTAATTGATGCAAAGTCATTCCCGGCATAGTAGAGTTTGTAATTTACATTGTCCTTTAGGACATAAGCTTGATCCGGGATAAGTGTTGAGAATACAGGTGATGAGTTTTCATTTATTGTGTAGTAAGTTTGAGATACAGCAATGACGGGCACCGCCAAGGCAACTATTAGCATCGCTCCGAGGAATCTCGTCCACCTGCTTCTTACTGTTGCTTGATTTGTTACATTGATTTTCATATAAACCTGTATAGAGTTCGTGAAAATGAGGTACGTACTATTTTTTTGTTGCGCAAAAAATTCTACCGTTTTTAGAAATTGCGCACGTCAAATTCAGGCACAGGACAATAAAAACGTTCACGCCCTGAAACGGATGCCCACTCTTATGGCGAGTATTACTTCAAAAGGATCAATCTCTTCGTCGAGACGAATGACCCGGCCTCTAGACGACAGAAGTATACACCGCTCGAGAGACTGGCTGTCCCTGTGGCAGTAAACGGCACACTGTAGCTGCCGGCTGCCTGACGCCCATTGACGAGTGTGGCAACTTCAAGACCAAGTAAATTGTAGATCTTGAGGGAAACCTGAGCAGCCGTCCCAAGACTATATTGAATCTGCGTGGATGGATTGAACGGATTCGGATAGTTCTGCATGAGCGCAAATTCTGTCGGCGCTGTTCCTGCAATCGCAACTTCTATCGAACTGTGATACGAAAATGTCCCGTTGTTATCGACCTGTTTAAGGCGATACGCGTAAACGCCAGGAGTCAAAGCGTTGTCCGTGTAGGAATAGTTGCGGGGCGAGTTGCTCGTTCCTGCTCCTGTGACAAAGCCCACCTTCTTCCAATCTGCAGTTTGCCGGCGTTCGATCTCGAATCCGTAGTTATTTACTTCCGTTGCTGTTGACCAGCGAAGATCTGCATTCATACGATTTGCTTTCGCTGTAAATGATACCAGTTCCACCGGCAGTAATGTATTGCCGTCTAATGTAACATTTGATCCCGCAAACGCCCTTCCATCCAGCGTTGCACTGGTACCGAACGCAATCCCTGTTGCACCCAATATAATTCCTTTCATAGCAGCTGACGTTTCAAGTGTAACTTGTCCGGAAACCTGCCAGAAGATGTTGGAAGCCAGTGCGCTGCCGCCTAGCAATACTTGCTTATTAGCACTGATACCGAGAGTTCCTGTTATCTGAAATATCCAGACATCGTTTGCGGCACCCGAGAGGGTGACATCATTCGATATTGTCACAGCAGAACTCCATTTGTAAAGACCAGGAACGAGTGTTAATCCGCCAATCTCTCCAGATCCACGCTCCGAAAAAACAATCCCCGTAGGTACCGGTAATCGTCCAGCGGCGTCCCCATACGCCGAATTCTTGGCGCTTATAGACGCAGTCAGGTTAGTCGGTGTTGGCTCAGTATAGTTGGAAGCATATACCTTTCCATTTGTGACGGAAGTTGATGTAGAAAATGTGCCTCCGCCATCTATTAATAATCCAAATCCAGTGATGGATCCAGCACCAGATGGACTAACTCCAATATCTCCAGTAATGTGGCAGGCTGCCCCACCTGTGATTCCTGTTTGTGCTAGAATCCTGAAAGTGCCAGCGGCTCCAAGGTCTACTGGTGTAGGGTTAGTTGTAAAACTCCAAATTATTGACCAATCGCTCGTTCCGGTACCATTTGTTGCACTCACACGCCAATAATATTGAGTAAAATTCGACAAAACAACGGGGAGTTCCTGATTGAGACCTGCGATGAGAGTCCCGGTATACAGCGGAGTGCTACAATCCGAGTTCAGCGAAACCTGCAAATTATAGGTATCGGCGTTCGCCGCAATATTCCAACTCAACGTCGGAACCGTGGAGACATTGCCCGCTACATCAAGTGGCAAATCTAACAACGGTTTCTCAGGCATCTGAGAAAAAGCAACGGCAGGCACCATCAAAGCAAGCACCAACATCACTCCGAAGAAGCTTGTCCATCGTCCCCAAATACTTACTGTATTAATGTTCATAGGACCTCCCATAATGAGAAAAATGATTTTTTGAACCACCCCGCTCCGAAGAGCGGGGCGTCAATTGGAATTATTTCATAAGGACTAGTTTCTTCGTCGAGACGAAGGATCCTGCTTGCATACGGTAGAAGTATACTCCGCTCGAGAGGCCTGAGATTCCCGTACCGGCATTGAAAGACACGGCATAACTGCCGGCTTCCTGACGGCCATTCACGAGTGTGGCAACTTCATCACCGAGAATGTTATAGACCTTCAGGGAAACCTGAGCCGCCGTCTCAAGACTATACTGTATCGTCGTGGACGGGTTAAACGGATTCGGATAGTTCTGCGAAAGCGTGAATCCTTGCGGTACGCGTACTGTCCGGACAGTAGTCACCACTGCGGTTCCGCCGATGGCAGTATTATGCAGTACAACCGAGTCCGTCCGTACCAACAACCTGCCGCCTATCGCTGCGCCTTCATTCGCGGTAATGGTGGACAACGCCAGGATGTTTCCTTCAAATGCGGAGTTCGATCCAAGAGTTGCCGAAGTGCCGACCTGCCAGAACACGTTGTACCACTGGGCACCGTTGATGAGTTTCACAAAACTTCCCGATGCGGTGGCAAATTCCCCCGTCATTTTGAAAATCCAAACAGCACTCGCGTCGCCCCCGCCGTTAAGCGTGAGAGTATCTGTTATACCGAATGTGCCCGTGCTGGATTTGTACACACCATGCGTATACGTCTTCCCGCCAAGTTCTGTCGTAACGGTAGAATCAACTTTGCGCGCGGATGCGCTGTCGTATGCAGCCTTCAAGTCGATCTGCGCCGCGGCTGAGGTTGCATTGCCGGGGTGTTTAACGCCCGTCAGAGTCGCCGGCGGAAATCCCGTAATGATCGTGCCCGGGCTGACGCCGATGTCTCCGGCAACCGTTGTAAGACCGGTACTGACGATTTTTGATCCTGCGAGAACTTTGAAATTGGCAGCCGATCCCAAAAATACTGTTGATCCAAGGATAGTATTCACCGTTCCACCGATGACATTGGACTGCAGCGTCACTGCGGCCGTTCGCGCCAGTGCTCTGCCTTCCAGCGATGCGCCCGTTGCAAACGTAATGGTTGTCTGCGCCAGAATGGTTCCCTTCATTGTACACGTTGTGCCAAAGGTTGCCGCGCTGCCGACCTGCCAAAAAATATTGGAAGCCTTCGCGCCACCGCTCAGAAATATCTGGCGGCCGGATGTCATATTGAAGTTGGATGCAATTTGGAAAATCCAAACGGCACTCACGTCGCCTTGAGCATCGAGAGTCAGGTCGCCTGCCGAAATCTCCAGCGAAGAATTGGATTTGTACAGGCCGGAGTAGAGAGTCCGCCCGCCGAGATTTCCGGATATACCAATAGGATCCACTGTTCGCCCTGCAGCATCGTTATATGCCGTCGTCATATCAACCATTGCTACCGTGAGCATGGAAGGATAAGGCACCGAGCCGGCAGGACCCGTCGCATCAACCCCAAATATTTGTCCAACCACATTGGGCGTCCCGAATCCGGTCATGTACGAAGCGGCGAGAGGACTGACGCCAACATTTCCGGTTATACTCGTTGGACCAGTGCTGGAGATTCCGGCGTACGACAGAATTGCAAATCCGCCGGTCAAGCCAAGAGTGACAGGCAGCAGCGGCGTAGTGGGCGTGACGTTCCATGTTGTGAAACTCCGTATGGTGGAGTAAGCGCTTTTCGCACCGCCGTTCTTGATGCTGTCTTTCACACTCACGCGCCAGTAATATTTTGTTGAATTCTTCAAGCCGGTGACTTTGTGCACAACGCCTGTGAGCGTCGAGTCGTTATACAGCGTCGAACCGAAAACGATACTTGTGTCAATTTGCAAATGATAGGAACTGTCCCCTACCGCGGCCAGCCACTTCAATTCAATAGTTGTCGCCTGACCCGTCGCCAGGTTGGCAGGAGAATCCAGCACCGGAACTTGCTGGGAAAGGGCGACGGTGTTCAAAAGCAGCATACCGATTAGCGTCCGCCCCAAAAAGCGCGTGCCCGTAACAAAAAACGTTGTCAATCCTTTTATTGTCGTATTCATATGAACCTCAGAGAAGTTTACATCTTTGTATTGAACTCACGTTGTGCAAAAACTTCAACCGTCCGGAAATTTTGCATTCTACATGTACGCGTGTGAAAATAAAAATATTTTTGCAGAGTAACGGTTACACGCTTTGTCAGCGAACTACTTCATAAGGATCAATTTCTTTGTCGAGGCGAATGATCCGGCTTCTAAACGATAGAAATAGACGCCGCTGGGGAGTGTGCCCGCATTAAATTCTACGGAATAGCTGCCCGAGGATTTGAACTCGTTCACGACTGTTTGAATTTCCCGGCCAAGAGCATCAAAGACGGTAATTTTTACAACACCGTCTCTCGGTAATTGGTACTGAATGATTGTGGTCGGATTGAAAGGATTTGGATAATTCTGTGCGAGAGAAAACTCCGACAGCACCGGAAGCACTTCTGCGACCGAGACTGTTGTTCTCATGAATGTAAGAATGACTCCTGTCACCGAAGAACCGGTTATAGTTATAGAATCGGCGATAGCGGCCACATCAACCCCTAATTCCGGTTTGATTTGTCCGTCGAGGTCAACATCTTTTGCGGCGACTGGATACAGAATCCCGTTAGGCACGTAGGGAATAGTGAATGTTCCATCGTTGTTCACATTCGCCCAGGCGACAAAGTTGGGATTACTGTTCCCACCGTTTCCACCGCTTCCATTGAGCGTCGTAGTCGATAACGCAACGATCGAATTCTGCGGCGACACGCCGGTGGTCCCCGAGAGGACGGTTCCGCTCACCGTTGCGGAGGGGAAGGAACTACCCGTTGTAAAGTAGTAGACAAAAGGCCCCTGCATAATGGAACCGTCTTTCCCTTTTGCAAAGAAGAATGCGACAAAGTAGCTTGTGTTGGCATCAAGTTGAGCGCTTACGCTCAATGTCTTCGCATCTGTGCTGTAATATTCGCTGCCTGTATTTATGATATTGGACAGGCGGGAGTCTTTCATATTTTTCATCGCCACCGTATCGAGTGCGGAGCTGAATGTAAGGCTGACAATCGTCTGAAGCGGTACATTCTTTGCATTGTTTGCAGGCACAGTGGAAACGACTGTTAGTTGCGCGGCAGGTGTCGCCGGCACAGTGACCGTACTGGAGGCAAGTGTCACCGCCGCGCTGCTTGCTAATAGTCTGCCTTCCACGGACGCACCAGTATTCAGCGAGATTGATTGGTCAGCCATTATTGTTCCCTTGAAAACGCAGTTCGTTCCAAGAGTGGCCGACGTACCAACTTGCCAGAAAATGTTGGCTGCCTTGGCGTTTCCGGCGAGAACGACCTTCACTCCGGTTCCCACATTCAAAGCAGCAGCGATCTGGAAGATCCAGACATCGGTTGCACTGCCGGTAAGTGTGACGTCAGACCCCGTTATCGAAGCGCCGCTCGTAAATTTATACAAGCCTGGAACGAGCGACAGTCCGCCGATATTTCCCGATCCCGGATTCAAAAAAGAACCAGTGGGTATCGGTGTTCGTCCTGCGGCACTGTTGTATGCTATAGTGAGATCGCCCTTGGCCGCGGTCAGCAACGTAGGTGAAATCGTGGAACCTACAGGACCGGTAGCATCGACCGTGTAGATTTTCCCGGTTATTTCGGTTGCACCGAATCCGGTGATGTTGCTGCCGGCAGCCGGAGACAAACCAATGTCACCGGTAATGGCAGATGTGGGAATGTTCGAGATTAATGAGCCCGCCAGAATGGCGTAGTTGGCGGTCGATCCCAGATTTACCACCGCAGGCGATTGTGCCAATCCAACGGCAGGCATCATCAGTACGACTATCATCACCGGAATCAGGAAGTGCGTCCACCGGCCGACGACAGCTATTCCATTTATTATATTTTTTTTCATAAAAGCTCCATAGATTAATGAAGAAGAAGTCCGGCCTGTTTTATTGTGTAATAATTTCACCGCTGTTGAAAATGAGGGGCTATACTTTTCAATCACGGGAAAAATCACGCACTACAACAGGCGCGTCCTTCATGAGTGAAACTATTTCATAAGGATCAGCTTCTTCGTCGAAACGAAAGAACCGGATTCCAGACGATAGAAGTACACACCGCTCGAAAGACCGAGTGTTCCGGCAGCATTGAACGGAACTGTGTAGCTGCCGGCTTCCTGACGGCCGCTGACGAGCGCGGCAACTTCATTGCCGAGCACATCATAGACCTTGAGGGAAACCTGAGAGGCCTTCTCCAGGCTGTAATCGATCTTCGTGGACGGGTTGAACGGATTCGGATAGTTTTGCGAGAGTGTGAATCCTGCAGGCGTTATCCCAAAACTCTCCACCGTACTGAGGGAGCCGTTCGGGAAGACCCGTGATGCATAGATGTCATAATGACCGGTGCGATTGTCCTGCCATGTGATAATGGCACCGCCACTGCCGTCGCCGGCGATTGCGGGGTTTATTTGCGTACTGTCTGCCGTGCAGATAGGAACACCGTTCGCAGTCCACGGAAGTGCAAAGGCTCCGGTGATACGTGATGCATACACATCATATGTATTGTGGTTCGTACTACTGTCGCGTTTATCCATCCACGTGATAATGGCGCCATGACTGGTGTCGGCGATGATTTTCAGATTGGATTGATTATTTGCCGATACGCACACTGTGACGCCGTTGACATTCCATCCGGTTGCCACCACGCCGGTTGAATCGACGCGCTGTGCATAGATGTCGCTCGTTAAGCCGGTGCGGAAATCCTCCCACGCCATGATGCCGCCGCCGATTCCGTCGCTGACAATCTTCGGATTGATCTGGTCGTAGGCCACATTGTTGTTCATGACAACGCCATTCACGGGCCACCGAATGGCAAGGGCCGGACTCATCCTTTGCACCCAGATGTCAATGGATGTCGTACTGCGAAAATCCTGCCAGACAATAATAGCGCCGCCGTTCCCGTCGCTGCACATGTCGGGGTTCGTTTGGTCGGTTGCCGATGTGCAGACTGCGACACCGCCGGCAATCCCCACCAATCCGCCGATGGCGGTCACACGCTGTGCGTAGATGTCGTAATTGCCTGCGCGCTGATCGTACCACGTGAGAATTGCTCCGCCTGCACCGTCGCTGATAATCCTCGGACCATGTTGTGCGGCAGCCTGTGTACAGACGCCAATCCCGTTCGCAGTCCACTGTGGCACGCCTGCCGCATTGACTTTTTGCGCGTAAATATCGGCCATACCTGGACCTGCGTTGCTGCGGTAGTCTTCCCATCCAAGCAAGGCACCGCCGTTTCCATCGCTGACCATCGCAATGTTGACCTGGTCGAATACCACCTTACAGATGGAGTCGCCGGTTGCCGGAGTCCACTGGAGCACACCGCTTGCATTCACGCGTTGGGCGTAGATATCGTAACTGCCGCTCCGTTTATCCTGCCAAGCGATAATAGCGCCGCCGCTTCCGTCACTGATGATCGTCGGGCTGACCTGGTCGCTATCCGCTGAACAGATTGCCACACCGTTTGATGCCCATTGCACCACGCCGCTTGCGTTGATACGCTGTGCGTAGATGTCATAGGTGCTGCCGCTGCGTTTGTCCTGCCAGACAATAATGGCCCCTCCCGCTCCATCGCCGACGGCCGCAGTGTTAACTTGGTCGTTTGTTGCATTGCAGATCGGGTTGTTGACTTTGGGGTTGCCTGACCATTGGGAAACAGCGATCGAAGGGACCACCAAAGCAGTGGTAAGCAGTACGCCGAGGAATCCTTGCAGTATGAGGGACAAGTGCGTCCATCTGCCGAACAACCCCGATGTATTCGTGGTAAAGGTTTTCATAAGAATCTCCATGCAGTAAGTGAAAGTGTGTATCATGACTTTCTATCTGAATCGTCCCGCTCTCGTAAGCGGGATTTCAGTGTCAATTATTACTATGGCCCGTCGTCAGACTGTTTTACGGCGCAGGATTTACGACAGTATTGCCGGCTAATGTAACTGCGGTCTGTGCCAGCGCTCTGCCCTTCAACGTTGCGCCAGTGTTCATCGCAATCGCTGTTTGACACAATATGATTCCCTTCATGTCAGCCGTCGTTCCAAGGGTAGCTTGGCCGGCGACCTGCCAGAAGATGTTGGAAGCCTGCGCGCCGCCGCTTAGAGTAACAACGGCTCCATTGGCCACGGTTAGATCTTGCGCTATCTGGAAGATCCAGACATCAGTTGCGCTGCCCGAGATAGTGACACCAGCAGCAGATACCAGTACACCAGTACCCCACTTGTAAAGACCGGGAGTGAGGATCATCGAAGTAATATTTCCGGCACCCAGTTCAGTATGATCAGGCAACGTTCGTCCGGCGGCGTCGGTGTACGCGGTTTCCATGTCACCGACAGCCGTAGTCATCATAGTCGGAGTGGGGGGAGTATAGTCGGAAGCATATATTTTCCCGGGCACTAAAACTAAAGATGATGTTGAAAATGTAGCTGAGGCATCCATTATTAATCCAAATCCAGTTATGTATGTCGCAGCGGCTGGACTAAGACCAACATCTCCAGTAATTGAGGTGACTCCCGTGGCTGAGACACCCGATTTTGCCAGAACCGCGAAATTGGCGGTTGTGCGAAGGTTGACCGTTGTCTGCACTGTTGGTTTTGGGCCTACTGCAGTATCATCTTTTTTACAACCCGCTATCAAAAGAAACAATGGTAATACAGCGGCCAGCCCCGATCTTCGCAAGACACCGACGAAATGCGTCCATCGTCTTAACACGGTTGTTGAATTTCTTTTATTGATTTTCATAACATCTCCATGTAGTTGGCAAATGATGAATTCATCTGCTGACTGCTTCAATCAGGGACGATATCGATGATGACTGTCCGATTATAGAACCGTCCCTCCGGAAAGTAATTGTCAAACGGTGCATATCGGGAATTTTCTCCAAACCCAAACGTTTGGAATGTGATTCCGTGCTTGCCGCTGTTCGATAGTGCTTTTTCAATGATATGCCGCGCATCCTGGACTCGTTCGCGGGATAAGTTTTCGTTATACTCTACTTCTCCGATCATATCCGTATGACCGTGGATAACAACGATGCCGCCATCCGGAATGAGCGGTGTGACAATGTCGGTAAGGAATTTTTCGTAGCTGGCGATGGTCTTCGATTGGTCAAAATCAAAGAGAATGCTGAACCGCACGACTTCTTTTGACGGTTCGTCTCTGCGGACCAAGTGCACCCAACTTTCTTTCCTCACCACTTTGCCGCTTTTCGTTTGTCCCAGCATCACGACTTTGTAGTCGCCCTGGGAACGATCTCCCAGAATGGTATTTCCCGAAATACTTTCATCCTCTTGAGTGGATCGTCCATAGCGCTGAACATTTCCTTGTTCATCTGTGATTTCCAACGACCACGATGTGAACGCTTCCTTCGCCCCGGCTACAGTGAAAAGAACATGGCTGTCAAGCGGGTCTTCCACCTCCGCAACGATTTGCACTGGCTTCAGCATGTAGCGGGAACCGCCCCCAACTTCCATCATCAACTCAGGCGAGCTGCTTTCGATATCAACGCGGCGATCTCCGGCCCGAAGAAGAGCAAGATCTATTGTAGCACCGGGCACTTCTGATGGAATTCGGGGTTTGTCCCGTCCTTCAGTCGCTATTCTCGAGCCCGCAATTCGAAATACATTCACGAGATACCGCTTGATCGCTTCCGCCCTTGCCTTGCCGTGCGCTGGTCCTTTCGCCGATGCTCCACTCAGCGAAATGATCGCCCGTGGATTTCTTTTCATGCGGTCACCGAGGATGTTCAGGATGTTGTAGTACACGGTCATTTGCCGATGCGAGCGGCCGGTCATGCTATTCGGCTGCACTTCCTGCAATTGTTCCTCTTTGAATTTTGCCGCCTGTTCTTTTGTCAGCGCCACATAGCGGTTCGGTATTTCACTCGATCCGGCCTCGAAAAATACGTAGTTACGAAGCGGGAACGTCTCCCGCACCCTGTGCCTGGCGGGCACGGCCTTGGGCGCTCGGATTGAAAACTGGACATCACGATCCCCGGCCTCCTTTTTACAGCCGCCCAGAAAAACCACGACGATCAAAGCGGCGGTCAGTCCTGCCGAAATCGGGACGCCGGGGAACCCCCGAATCACTCGGGAGAAGTGCGACCATCGGCGTACGACAGTTTTTGGATTTGTTCTGGCGATCTTCATAACATCTCCATGCAGTTCGTAATGCTGATTCCCTCTTCCAACGGCTTCAGTCAGGGATGATATAGATGATGACAGTCCTGTTATAGAATCGTTCTTCCGGAAAATAGTTGTCAAACGGTGCATACTGGAGATTTTCGCCGAACTCAGACGTGTCAAAAGTAATCCCGCGCTTACCGCTGTTCGACAATGCACGTTCGATGATGTGCTGCACATCCTGGACTCGTTCGCGGGAGAGGTTCTCATTATACTCTTCCTCTCCTATGATATCCGTGTGTCCGTTGACAACAACGATACTGTTTTCCGAAATGAGCGGTGTGACAACGTCGGTAAGAAACTTTTCGTAACTGGCGGCGGTCTTCGATCGATCGAAATCAAAAAGGATGCTGAACCGCAATGCCTCCTTCGTCGGTTCGTCTCTGCGGACCAGATGAATCGAACTTTCTTTCTTCACCAATTTCCCGCTTTTCGTTTGTCCCAGCATTGCAACTTTGTAGTCACCTTGGGAACGATCTCCAAGGATAGCGTTTCCCGAAATGCTTTCATGGTCCCGTGTGGACGGCCCAAAGCGTTTGACCTTACCCTGTTCATCCGCGATTTCCAATGACCACGATAAGAATACTTCCTTTGCCCCGACCACATTGAACAGGACCTGGCTGTCAAGAGGGTCTTCCACCTCTGCAACGATTTGCACCGGCTTCAACATATAGTGCGGGCCGCCCCCGACTTGTATCATCATCTCGGGCGAAATGCTCTCGATATCCACCCGGGCATCTCCAGCCCGGAGAAGATCGAGTTCTTTTGTACCACCGGGTGTTCCTGATGGAATTCGCGGCCTATCCCGTCCTTCAGTAGCTATCCTCGAACCATCAATTCCAAACACATCCACGAGATAGCGCTTGATCGTTTCCGCCCTTGCTTTGCCGTGCTCCGGTCCTTTGTCCGACGCTCCGCTTAACGAAATAGCCGTCCCGGGACTTCTCTTCATGCGATCGCCGACGATGTTCAGAATGTTATAATACACTGTCATTTGCCGAAGTGACCGGCCAATCAGGTTTTTCGGCTGCACTGCCTGCAATTGCTCTTCCCTGAAATTGAATGCCTGGTCTTTTGTCAGTGACACATATCGGCTTGGTATTTCAGCAGATCCCTCTTCGAAAAAAACATAATTGCGAAGCGGGAACGTTTCTCGCACTCTCCGTTTAAGGGGTACCGCCTTTGGCGCTCGAACAATAAACTGCACTTCTCGCTCGACCGTGGGGATTGCTGCGGAATCGACCTGAGAATTTACCGCCCCGCCACACCCGTTCAACAATAAAACGAAGAGGAATGCGGTGGCTAGGCCTCCTAGAAGCGGGATTCGGGGGAATCCCCGAATCCTTCGCCGACGATGTTTCCATCGGCTCAACGCAGTTGTTGGATTGCTTTTCCGGTCATTCATAATATCTTCTATCCGAGGAATGAATAGCTAACGCATCTGCTGACGATTTCAGTCTGGCACGATATCGATGATGACCGATCTATTATAGAATCGCTCCTCAGGGAAAAAGTTGTCAAACGATGCATATTTGAGATTTTCGCCAAACCCGAATGTTTCATATGTGATCCCGTGCTTTTCACTGTTTGCTACTGCACGTTCTATGATTTTCTGCGCATCCTGAACCCGTTCATTGGATAGGTTTTCGTTATACTCTTCCGTTCCGATGTTATCCGTATAGCCATGGATAATGACGAGACCGTTATCCGGAATGAGCGGTACGACGACATCGGTGAGGAACTTGTCGTAGCTTGCGATGGTTTTCGATTTATCGAAATCAAATAATATCCTGAACCTCACGACGTCCTTTTTCGGTTGGTCTCTGTGGACCAGATGAATCGAAGTATCTTTCCTTACAGATTTTCCGCCTTTTGTTTCTCCGAGCATCACGATCTTGTAGTCGCCCTGGGGACGATCACCCAGGAGGGTGTTCCCCGAAATATTTTCCCGGTCCCCCGTGGATGGCCCGAATCGCTGAACTTTTCCCTGGTCATCCGTTATTTCGAGCGACCATGATGCGAACGCTTCGCTTGCCCCGGCCGCAGTGAAAATAACGTAACCGTCCAGTGGATCTTCCACCTCTGCAACGAGTTGCACCGGCTTCGGCATGTAGTGTGCAGCGCCGCCAACCTCTATAATCAGCTCAGGCGAAGTGCTCTCGATATCAACACGGCGATCTCCAGCCTTGAGAACTTCAAGCTGATTTTTGCCGCCGCCCCGTGCTTCTGACGGAATGCGTGGTCTGTCCCGTCCTTCGGTTGCTATTCTCACGCTGTCAATTCCAAATATTTCCACAAAATACCGCTTGATTGTTTCCGCTCTCGCTCTACCGAACTCCGGCCCTTCCCCTGGCGACGATCCTGTGAGCACGATAGTCGTCCCGGGACTTCTTTTCATTCGATCACCGAAGATATTCAGGATGTTATAATACACGTTCATCTGTCGAAGTGGTCGACCAGTCATGCTTTTCGGCTGTACTTCCTGCAATTGTTCTTCTTTAAAATTTGCCGCTTGGTCTTTGGTCAGCGTCACGTATCGATTCGGTATCTCAGTCGAATTTTCGTCAAAAAAAACATAATTGCGAAGCGGGAATGATTCCCGTACTCTGCGTTTGATCGGTACGGCTTTGGGCGCTCTGACCGAGAATTGGACTTCTTGCTCGGCAACCGCGGGAATTGCCCCAGGCTCGACCGGAGCAATAACCGCTCCGCTTCCAAACTTGATTGCGGCACCAACGCGCAGGGTCGACACGCCCCAAGTTTCTACCGAGCGCGGATCCTCACCTAAAAACGGCTGAATCGAAATAAATGGCGCAACGTTGACTTGATTTTCATTGTTCGGTGACGCGAGTGCAAAATCGTGACCAATGCCGATTTGTAATGAGAAGACTGTTCCTCTCATGGCGCTGAAATTACCTTTGGAGTCGAACTTCCCTGCTTGCCCATAGACAAATGTTTTCTCATCGCTCGTGGGTGTTTTGGGAAGATTGAGACCCCACAAGAAACCAATGCGGGGGCCGGCAAAAACATAAAAGCCATCTGAGAACGGAGCGAACCGCAAGCTCGGTTCGATGGAAAGATAGCTGGGCGTCGCCGAAAGTGTCGTTATCTTGCCGCATGGACGGGCAACGTCATCAAACGTTCCACGCCGGTCGTCGTAGGCCACCTGCAGTATTCCGCCCCAGACAGAATCGGGTCGATACTCTACAAGAGGAGCAAGATAGAGCCCCGTTCCAAAACCCTTATGGAAGGGTGACGGAGTCATGAATGTGGAGTTCAGTTGTTGAGTTGTGCCGCCATAAAAGTTCATATTCGCAGCTCCGGCGATGCCGAACCACCACGTTGGTTGTTCCCTTTTAACCTCCTGCGCAAGAACTGTCTCTTGGACGCACATCAATATCAAAGAACTGAAGATAATTCTTGCGAGCCAACGCGCTGTAAGCCTCCGGCTTCGGACTAATGTTCGATAGCGATACATACATACCTCCTTATAAAGAATAGTTTTGTTTCTCAGACTGATCTCAAGCACAGGCATCTTTCCGCTGCGCGGTTCGAAGTCGGGGTACTGCCCATCAAACGATGTCTGGTGGGCAGGCTTCGTACCTTGTGCCCTATCGCTTATCAATAGTACTGGTATCCAATGTTACTTTAGCAGTCCGTGTCAATGCTCTGCCGTTCAATGTGGCACCGGTCGTGAGTGTGATTGATGCCTCGGCCAGGACATTTCCCTGGAAGATGGAGTTCGTTCCAAATGTTGCTGAAGAGCCGACCGACCAGTAGATGTTTTTCCATTGTGCGTTTCCGGCCAGAACAATACTGGTACCGGCGTCCGTAACGAGTGTGGATCCCATCTTGAATATCCAGACGGCATTCGAGTCGCCTTTGGCGTCAAGGGTCAAAATCGCGTTCGATCCCGTTCCCGATATCCCGCTCGATGTCGAATTAACATAGAGGCCGGGGGCAAGGGCCAAACCGCCCAGTTGTCCTGGCAATGAGATGGCAGCGAATGACCTTCCTTGAGCGTTGTTGTAAGCAGTAGTCAAATCGCCTTTTGCCGTACCGACTATCGGATCAGCCGTCGTATAAAGTATTCCAGTCACATTTCCCCCAAGAAGTCCGGTTATTGTGGCTGTGGGGAACGATCCGACATCGCCATAAATATGAGTAGAGGCACCGGTGTTGGCGACTCCGGAACCGGCCAGAATGGCAAAGTTACCTGCAGACCCAAGATCTACCGGCATCTGACCTGCTATAAAATTGGCAACTAATATTATGTCTCCACTTATTGTAAATGTATAACTTGCATTTGTCGATACTTGAGTTCCGTTCTCTGTCCAGTTGGAAAATTTCCACCCGGGTTTTGACGATGTCATTACTGTCACTGAAGAGCCTGGAGTAAATGTACCGGCTCCATATAAATTTCCACCTGCCGCCGGACTTGATTGTAAGGTTACGCTGTACTGTATGAGATTAAAATGAGCAACCAATGCTCTATTTCCAATTATGGTAAACTGATAATTTGCATTTGTTGACACCGCAGTTCCGCCCTCCGTCCAGTTGGCAAATGTATATCCGACGCTCGGTATTGCGGTTGCTATGACAGAAGAGCCCGAATTAAATGTACCGCCTCCGCCTGTCGTTCCGCCGGCCAATGGATTCGATGAGAGCGTTACTGTATATGTTACAGGAGCAAAGTTTGCGACAAGTGTTCTGTTTCCGCTGAGTGTAAATGTATAACCTGCATTCGTCGATACGATTGTTCCGCTCTCAGTCCAGTTGGTAAATGTGTATCCGGGATTCGGCGTCGCTGTTATTATAACTGAAGAGCCTGAATTAAATGCACCGCTTCCGTTTGTCATTCCACCAGCTAATGGAATTGATGAGAGCGTTACTGTATACTGTATTGGTGGTACAGCAGTAAAGTTCGCTACGAGTGTTCTATTTCCACTTATAGTAAACTGATAACTTATACTTGACGTTATCACAGTTCCGTTCTCTGTCCAATTTGTAAATGTATATCCGGGATTTGGTGTTGCGGTTACTGTTACCAAAGAACCTGCATTAAATGCACCGCCACCACTTGTCGTTCCACCTGCTGACGGAATTGATAATACCGTTACGGCAAACTGTATTGGTGGTACAGCGGTGAAGTTCGCTACTAATATTTTGTTTCCACTTATAGTAAACTGATAAATTGGATTTGTCGATACCTCGACTCCACCCTCTGTCCAGTTGGTAAATGTATATCCGGGATTCGGCGTCGCTGTTACTATAACTGAAGAGGTTGCATTAAATGCACCGCCTCCACTTGTCGTTCCGCCTGCTTCCGGATTTGATGATAGCGTTATTGTAAATTGTGCTGGAGCTACAGTGGTAAAGTTCGCTACGAGTGTTCTATTTCCACTTATCGTAAACTTATAACTCATACTTGACGTCACCACAATTCCGTTCTCTGTCCAATTTGTAAATGTAAATCCGGAATTTGTTGGTGTTGCGGTTACTGTTACCAAAGAGCCTGAATTATATGACCCGCCTCCACTTGCCGTTCCATCTGCTGACGGAATTGACAATACCGTTACGGTAAACACTGTTGGTGGTACGGCGGTAAAGTTCGCCACTAATATTCTGTTTCCACTTATAGTAAACTGATAAATTGGATTTTTCGACACCTCGGCTCCACCCTCTGTCCAGTTTGTAAACGCATATCCGACAGTCGGTGTCGCTGTTACTATAACTGAAGAGCCTGCAGTAAATGCACCGCTTCCGCTTGTCATTCCACCAGCCAATGGAATTGATGAGAGCGTTACGGTATACTGTGTTGGTGCTACAGCAGCATAGTTCGCCAGCAGTACTCTATTTCCACTTATGGCAAATTGATAACTTGTACTTGACGTTATTACTATTCCGTTCTCTGTCCAATTTGTAAATGTATATCCAAGATTTGGTGTTGCGGTTACTGTTACCAAAGAACCTGCATTAAATGCACCGCCTCCACTTGTCGTTCCACCTGCTGACGGAATTGATAATACCGTTACGGTAAACTGTGTTGGTGGTACAGCGGAAAAGTTCGCTACTAATACTCTATTTCCACTTATAGTAAACTGATACGTTGGGTTTGTCGATACCGCAACGCCACCCTCTGTCCAGTTGGTAAATGTATATCCGGCATTCGGCGTCGCTGTTACTATGACTGAAGAGGCTAAATTAAATACACCGCCTCCGCTTGTCGTTCCACCGGCTAATGGAAATGATGACAGCGTTACCGTACGCTGTGTTGCCGGTACAGCAGCAAAATTTGCCACCAATATTCTGTTTCCGCTTATAGTAAACTGATACGTTGGATTTGTCGATACTGCAACTCCACCCTCAGTCCAGTTGGTAAATGTATATCCGGCATTTGGTGTTGCGGTCACCGTTACTGCAGAGTCTGGACTAAATGTTCCGCCTCCACTTGCAGTTCCGCCTGCGACCGGAATTGATGAGAGCGTTACGGTGTACGAGCTACTGGTTGTAAATCTCCACACATAGTTGTTTGCAAGCGCCCGGCCATCCAGGTCCTTGGCCCCGGTTGTAATTGTGCAGGTATACGTTAGATTGGGTCCCAGACCGTTCGGCGCTACAAAAACGGCAGTCGTGTCAGAGTACGACACCATTCCTGAAATAGTGGTGGCACCCTGCTGTACGGTAAACGTTGATGTCGTTATCGTTCCCGGGTCCATCGGCGTACTAAAGGTTGCCGTAATGAACTTGACACCAGCGGTCTTGGCCGATCCGGCGGCACCACTTGTCTTGAAGATTACCGCGAGGCCCTTAATTGCGGCGGCGCCATCCGACCTGGCAGTAATGCTTGCATTCTCAAAAGGCACATTCGTCCCGCTATCAGGAGGAGATGTGCGAATCACCGTAGGTGTGACACAGGGGGTGACGATTCCTGGATCCTCAGCTCTACAGCCGCCCCAAAAAACCACGAAGACCAAAACGGCGGTCAATCCTGCTGAGAGCGTGATGCCAAGAGATCCCCGAATCATTCGGGAGAATTGCGCCCATCTGCTGGAAGCAGTTGTTCGATTTGTTTTTGGAGTGTTCATAAATTCCTCTGTAAATAGTAAACGGATGGATAAATTTTTTTGTGAATAAGATCTTACATCTGCTCATGACTTTTGTCGTCTTTGCGATGATGATATTTTTGCTTTCATCGATTTTCCGTCCGACTTTTTCTTTTTTTTGCTCAATGCTTTTTGTGATCTTACAAGTTTAGCATTGGATTTTTTCAGGTGGTCGATGCTTTTTTTAAACTCTTCAACTTGCCGCCTGGCTTCCTCCTTGGCAATGCCGTATTTCTCCTGGAGAATTCCCACGAGCTGCTCGTGCTTCCCCGCGATGGCAGCAAGCTCGTCGTTCATTATTTTTCCCCAGTGCAGCGACGCGTTCCCTCTCCGTTGCTTCCACTGTCCTTCAACTCGGTCCCAGTTCATTGTGCAAGCTCCTTTGTTGTCAAGTATTCATTAACAAGGGTTCCCTTCGGTTGCTGCGCCAAGGAAGTCCTTTCCAATCCGTGAACAATTATACTATTGATTACGCTAAGGCGTAATCACCCAAAGGGATGGAAAAGGAGTTAATCCTTTTGGGCAAGAGATATCAAAAGAAATCGGCGCAGAAAATCTGCAGGGGGGGGGAATCCCTCCGATAAGGGAATGCTTTGCTGTTTGGAGACGATCCGTGCAGGCTATTCTTCCATGAGAGTACACATGGCTTTTCACCGGTGAGTAGCAACGTTGCGTTGCTGGGTTTAATACTCAGCTATTGACGGCGCCAGCACCTCACCACCACGCAGACGAGCTGAAATGAATAGCGTTTGAGTATTCATGATTTTGGCAGCCGTTCCATGTTGCGTTTTTACGATGCAAGACGGGGATATAATCGGGCACCAATGAAGATCAGAATGGTCGTGGTCAGGAGGATGACCGCATAGTCATGACTCAGGCCGAAGGTGCTCGTGCTGCCGGCAAGCATGAAAGTGCGCAGAGCATCGACGACGTAGGTCAGCGGATTCAAATGGGAAATGGTTTTCAGCCAATCGGGCATGATAGCGGTAGGATAAATCGCATTGCTCGCAAAGAATAGCGGCATAGTGAGCACCTGACCGACACCCATGAAACGTTCACGCGTCTTCACAATGCACGCGATGATGAGCGAAAACGTCGCGAACAACGTCGCGGCAAGGACAACGATGACCAGCACGTTGACGAGCGCGAGAGGGCTCCAATTCAGCTTCACCCCGAGAAGCAGCGAAAGGATGAACACGATGACAGCCTGCGAGAGTGAGCGGACACCGGCGGAGAAGCCTTTGCCGAGCACCAGTGCCGCGCGCGGAGTCGGGCTTGCGAGAAATTTCTGCACAATACCGAGATCGCGCTCCCAGATGACGTTGATACCGTAAAAAATGGCCACGAAGAGAACGCTTTGCGCCAGTATGCCAGGTGCAATGAAATCCAAATAGGGAATGTTGCCCGTGTGCATCGCCCCGCTGCGTGAGAACACTTGCCCGAAGATGAGCATCCAAAGCGCGGGCTGGAGGGCGCGGGTGATGAGTTCCGTGAAATCGTGGCGCAGCTTGCGCAACTCAAACTCGGTGATGACGAAAGTCTTTTCGATGAAGCCGGCTATGGGATGGATGAAAGTGGCGGTCATAGGGTAGGGGGTTAACCAAGTCGTTGGGCTGTTGCGCGTTCGGTGGATACATTGTGGAAGGTGCCGCCGGAATCAAGGGCGCTGCCGGCATAGTGCACAAATACTTCATTCAGCGTGTGGCCTCCGCCTTCAAACGAGGCCTCAAGTTCTTTGCAGGTGCCAAGCGTAGCCACCTTACCCAAATGCATGATCGCGATGCGATCACAATGACTTTCCGCCTCCTCCATGTAATGAGTAGTGAAGAACAGGGTCGTGCCATAGTTGGCCCGTAGATCAACGAGATGTTTCCAAACGGCGTCACGCGCAATCGGGTCCAGCCCGACGGTCGGCTCATCGAGGAAAAGCACCCGTGGTCGATGCAGCGTGGACTGGGCAATTTCCAGGCGGCGGATCATGCCACCGGAGTATTCGCCCACAAGGCGGCCACCGCTTTCAGTCAGGCCCATGAACTCCAATGCCTGCCGGATGCGCGCTTGCTGCTCGTGGTGTGGCAGGTCATAGAGTTTGGCGAAGATGAGCAGGTTCTCATAACCGGTGAGAGAACCGTCCACGGAGACCGCCTGCGGCACATAACCGATGGCGCGGCGAACTCCGACCGCTTGGGTCGTTATTGAGAATCCGGCCACGCGCGCCTCGCCCGAGGAGGGCGGCAACAGGGTGGTGAGCATCTTGATCGTTGTTGTCTTGCCAGCCCCGTTGGAGCCAAGTAAGCCGAAGATCTCTCCTTCCTTGACCGAAAGGGTTAGAGAATCGACCGCTGTAACTGTATCGAAGCGGCGAGTAAGATTTTTAATTTCCAGAACGTCATTGCTCATAAGAAAATCCACGATGCCCCGACTCAAGCCATCATCTTGCAGATGGTTTGTCCTTGAAAAAGACCGACAAACCGGTCGCTGCCCGAAGGAAATCCGCCCCACTCCGTGAATGAGTATACCAATGCTTATGGTGAGGTGTAATCGTCCAAAAGGATGGAAAAGGAGTTAATCCTTTTTTAACAATGAAGTGCGCATCGCAGTACTAAGTATCGGAGCGACTGAGCTGTGCCAAAGGAGATGCGGCGGCGGAAGTGATGTGAGGTGCCCAATTGGGGATCCGGTTTCAGACACTGAAAAAGGGAAAAGTTCTTCAGTAGTGTGTTTTTCGTGACAACGGTTTTGCCAGGAGCACGCAAAGAATTAGTCTACGCGTTCTCTGAACCTTGCACTTTTGCCTTTTTACTTTATTCGTGGAAGTCGATCGGGAGGAAGGTTAAAATGTCTTTTCGTCGTGGGCGTGACTTGCAATCTGAAGACGGCTATGCAATGCCAGTTTTTCCAGAATATTGTGTACATGACTCTTTACCGTGAACGTTGCGATATTGAGCTTGACGGCAATTTGTTTGTTACTCATTCCCTCAACAATCAATGAAATAATTTCCTTTTCGCGCTGCGTCATTCGGATGGCTCCCCTGAGCTTCCTTTTCCCATTCAAAAGAGCGTGTTCGGCCACTTGAAAAAAGAGCGACCCGGTCATGGGCGGAGGAAGCACTGTTCCTCCCCCAACTACTGCCCGAATCGTCTTGATCACCTCATCCACCGTTGCGTCCTTGAGAATGAAGCCCTCCGCCCCTGCCTGCACAAATTCCATAATGTCCGTTTGTGTGGGAGCAAGACCCATCCCAATAATTTTGATGTCGGGAAATTCCTTCTTCACGGACTGCACAACATCGAGGCTGTTTTGACTATCTAAGCCGAGATCCATCAACACCACATGCGGTTTCACCGCGCGTGCCTTCATGATGGTGTTATCTCTGCCGTCGGACACGGCCGCAACAGTGACATCCCGCTGCCTATTGATCATGGCAGAGATGCCTTCCCGTAAAATGCGGTTGTCCTCTATGAGTAGTATCCGGATTTTTGCCAGTGTCACTCCGCTTTGCTGTGATTTGTTGCGACGTAGCATAACAGACTTGGGTTGAACGCGTCGCCAAGTCCCATTGGAACAGCGCAGATTATGAACGCGCAGGCGACAATGTCCAAATTATTATTTGATCTTATTTTCTTTTCAACACCAGACAAATGTTTTTCATTATCCAAGCGCCGGCCCTCCATCATCATGTCGGGCGCACCCTGTGGCTCTGGTAGAATCATGACCAACACAAATTGGCACTTACCCAAGCCAGAAGATCAATCTGATCCCGGCTTTTTGGGTTCGCATATTGGGGGCCCGTCACAGAAACCACTTTTTGCAGATTTCTTTAAACTATGACAGTCGACCCCGGCCAAATTCCTTTATTTGCATTTTAATATAGAAAGTATTTTCGCAAAGTAAAACAAAAAAAGTCCCAAAAAAAATGACCCACTTTGATGCTCTGAACCAACCTAATTGTGACGAGGCCGGCAGCGGTGTCACAATAACGGAATGTAGGTTGCTGTTCCCAAAGAACTCGATGACCGGTTGGTTCGCCTCTTTCGCGCCTTACTCCGGCATTTAATCAGCAAAGAACTGATGCCTTGGGCTGCGGGCCGCCTGAAAACAAGAAAATCAGGAGACTTTGCTTCACTCCACTCCCAAAAGACAAAGAACCAGGCCAACAAAGCCCTATGCCAGGCGGCCTTCGTGCTTGCCCGCTCACTGCATCCCTCAACGTGCTATATACTATATAATAGAGCAAGAGAAAACACGGAGTACCTGCCGGTAAGAGCCGCCACCACGTGCAAACCTGATCGAACTATCGGCAAAATGTTCAGAGACGAAGCAGGGTTCGTAGTTGTTGCAATTGGGCGGAGATTGCCAGTTGTAAGAAATTGTTCTATCCTGGCTGTGAGAGCTGGGGTATCTACGATTCTGATTGTTTACTCGTGTCGGATTGGTGCTTTTTTCTAGCCCGCGTGTTGGGCTGGTCCCGACTGTTAAAGGTTTTTGTATTGGTGGTCCGTCACTGGAACCCCGCTTGGAAGATTTCCAACAAAAATTATAACAGCCGGCTCCGGACATCTTATCTTATTCCTCACTCTCAAATGTAAGGAGTTCTTCCATGGCAAGAAAGCATAACAACCACCGCAAAAAAATCACCCGCCTTAATGTTCTAAAACAGATCAATCTCAATGCTGCCGGCATCGATGTCGGCGACAGCGAAATGTATGTTGCGGTTCCGGAAGATCGTGATGAGCAATTCGTGCGAGTCTTTGGAACCTTCACCCGCGATTTGGTTGCCATCGCTCAATGGCTCATGCAGTGCAAAGTGACCACTGTCGCCATGGAATCCACGGGCGTGTATTGGATTCCCCTCTTCGAAATCCTCGTCGAATACGGCTTCGAAGTCCTCCAAGTACTCCAGCTCTACGACTATTACGGCAACCTCATTGCTGAAATCGATGCTGAATGCGAAAAAATGCACCAACAACTGCCATCCCTTAGTCAATCCCTGCCATCACTCAAACCGTTAAAGCGAAATACTGACAAAAAAACCAAAAACGCTCCTGCCTTCGATCTTAGAAGCCACCTCTACAGAATCACCGGCGTCGATCTGATTCACGTTGATGGACTGAATTCATCTACTACACGGGATATCATCACCAACATCGGCACTGACATGTCTAAATGGCCCACATCCAAGCACTTCTGCTCCTGGCTCCGCCTCAGTCCCGAAAACAAGAAAACTGGCGGTCCGTGTTTTACTCCTCCACAAAGAAGACAAAAAATGGAGCCAACAAAGCACTACGCATGGCCGCTTTCGCCTTGGCTCATGCAGATTGCGCCCTCGGCGCATTCTATAGAAGAGTGAGAGCTAAACATGGCGGACCTGCCGGCATAACCGCCGCCGCACACAAGCTTGCTCGCATTATATACAAGATGCTCAAAGAAAAAGTAGAGTTTATAGATCTCGGCGCCGACTACTACGAAGAAAAGCATAAAGCACGTATCATCCACAACTTGAAACATAAAGCAGAATCCTTTGGATTTCAACTCGTGCCCGTCTTAACTCAATGAGTTACTTGGAAGGGCACTTTAATATCACTTCATGAGCAAGGAAGACCGAATTATCGTTTTCTGATTATATCTGAAGAATCTATTCATTGATGAATTAAATGAACTAACAAAAAACTGGTACAGAGTAATTGATCCACTTATTGCCTCTACTGCAGGGCAAAAAGTTGTTGAAGACATTGAAAAGAGAAGGATTATGTGCTTAATAACTCTCACTGATTTGTTAATAGGGTCTGTTGCAACAAGATTGAACAAGGCCTTTAACAATGCGCGCGCGATTCGCCCGTGATACTGAAGTGCTGTTGATAAAGAACTGAACATCTTGACTGCTGACTGCCTCGGCAAGCGAGCGCGTGCATGCCGCGCCGGCAGAAGTTATGTTTAAAAAGTCTCTCCGACTTCGTACTTTCTGAATACACTAACATAAGGAGACTTTTTTATGAATACCACATCCACTCTTTCGTTTGCCAATACTCACTTCTTCGTCGGTATCGATGTCCATCTGAAGAATTGGAGAGTTACCACCCGCAATGACGGCACTGAAAACCTTTTCCATGAACCCTTCGCCGCTCGAACTGATCGCCTATCTCAACAAATACTATCCCGGCGGCATCTATCATCTCGTCTATGAGGCCGGCTTCTGTGGATTTTGGGCTCTACGGGTGTTCCAACAACACCATGTTGATTGCATCATCGTCAATCCGGCAGATGTACCAACCACCAACAAAGAAAAGGTAAACAAAAGCGATCCTATCGATTCTCGAAAACTTGCCCGTGAACTTGAAAAGATGTCTCTCCACGGTATCTATATCCCTTCGGTCGAACAGGAAGAACTGAGAATGCTTATGCGTCTTCGCTACCGCATCATTCAATCTCAAACACGAACCAAGAACAGAATCAAAAGCCTTCTCCACTCCCAGGGAATCGCCATCCCCATGCAGTTCTCCGGTAGCGCCCGATGGTCTCATCACTTTATCTGCTGGCTTGAATCTCTTCCCATGAACACTACAGCCGGACGGTTTACCCTGTTGAATCTGATCGCACAACTAAGAGAGATTCGGCAGCACAATAAGAATGTTCTCAAACAACTCCGCGCGGAAACCAGGAAAGAAACTATTGCGCCAATTATGAACGTGCTGATGAGCGTATCCGGAGTTGCTTTCATTACCGCAATGACGCTCTACAGCGAAATCATCGATATGAAACGCTTTGCCGACGAAGATCATTTGGCAAGCTTCATCGGACTGGTCCCCTCTGTGCAGAGTTCAGATGAAAATATCTATTCCAACAACATCACCGTGAGAAAGCATTCATTCCTGCGCGTCATCATGATCGAAGCGGCTTGGACGGCCGTCAGAGAGGATCCGGCCATGACGCTCAAGTTCAATGAATTGACCAAACGAATGAAAGGCCAGGATGCCATTGTTCGTATCGCCAGAAAACTCATCAGACGCATCCGCCACCTCTGGTTGCATCAGCAAGAATATCAATACGCGCGCGTTGCATGATCTTTTTTCAATGAACAAATAATAAAAGAATTCGAAAAATAGCGGTGCGGACTGCTTTGCGCAACCTTGTCTGCACGGGCTCTTGGCCCAGCAGACGATTCCCCGCTTACGCGTGGATCGCTGCAATGCAGATTTCCGGCAGATTGCAGCCGCACTTTTTTTGAATCTAATTCTTACTTCATGCAGCCCCAACACACCGGGGACTGTTTATAACAGGATGATTCTTTTATTATCACGTTCCGATTCTATTGATCTGCATGTTGACTTTTTACATAACAGGCTGCGCGAATTGTTAGGCAGTGCTACTAATGACCCTTCATGACATTTGAGTAATTTTTTTCTCATCGGGTGGATTAGTCATTCAATCCCTTTCCGCTAAGAATTTGCTGTATACATTTTTCAACCCTTGACTCCCGAGTTTTGGATTGTTTAGGTTGAGAAAAATGATAGATGTATGCTCTTTGCCGTCCGGGCGTCAACGCATCAAAAGCCGTTTTCAAGGCAGGCATTTTATCCAATTTATTTTGAAATTCTTCAGGAATGACGAAGTCTGAAGTCCTTTTGTATTGCACTTTCAAACCGGCTCTTTCAATTTCAATGGCTGCATGAATATAGGATTTCAAAATGGGTGCTATCTTAACAATTTCCCGAGCATTAGTGAACCGCATCTGGCGTGCCGCCTGCGTATTCCCTATTTTGTTTAGGACACAATTGGTATCATTTAACAAAGCACCTTTGAAAAACATTAGGGCACAGTATTCTTTGAATCCTTGTATTATAACTATGTCATTTTGCTGAAACGTGTAACAAGGTTTACCCCACTTCAATTCTTCATCTAGCTGACAGTCAAGAATGATCATTCTCAATTTCTTAAATTCTTCCTGCCACTTTTTCTCTTTACTTATGTATCTATCAACCTTAGGATTCATTCTCATCTCCCTTTTAAGCACTGCCTAACGAATTTGAGCTAACCTGCGGCGCGGTGTCAATGCGCGCGCGTTCGCCCTTGATGTTGAACTACAATTGATAGAAAACCAAACCGCAAAACCACCGACTGCCTCGACAAGCGAGCGCGTGCATGCCGCGACGACAGGTTGAGGTTTTCTTCTTGACTTCGTCAAGAATCTTCAGCATTAATGACATTACATACTCTTCGTGCAGCCATAGCAGTCACCTTCGCGTGATGCATACCCATGCTCGTGGTTGAGGTTTGCTTCGTTGGCTGTGAATTGTCACTTGGTGCTTTCATGCCCGTTTAGTAGCCTACTTATTTTCACTCTCACCCAACGAGCACGAAGTTTTCTTTCATCAATGCAGGAGAACATCATGCCATCATTGTCCAAAATCAATCCCAACTGTGCCGGTATAGATATCGGCTCTGAACACATATTTATTGGTATCGAAGATTGTGATGTGGCTTCATTCGGGACATTTACTGATGACTACCTGAAAGCCATCGGGCATTTGAAAGAGCATCACATCGTCTCCGTTGCTATGGAAGCAACCGGAGTTTACTGGATCACCTTGTTCGATATGATTGAAGCTGCCGGCATCTCGGTCACACTGGTCAACGGCAAACAGGTCAAATATCTCCCTGGACGCAAATCCGATGTTGCTGACTGCCAATGGATACAACAACTTCATTCTTTCGGATTGCTGCGACCATGCTTCATTCCCGACGATATCACCAGACAATTGCGAACCTATACCAGACTTCGCAATGATCACCTCTCTATGGCTTCATCACACATTCTGCACATGCACAAAGCACTAACCCTGATGAATATCAAAGTCCAAAATGTCATCTCTCAGTTGCACGGTGTTAGTGGCATGCGCATCATAAATGCCCTCGTCAATGGCGAACACAATCCAGACTCCCTTGCCGATCTCTGCGTTGATAACTTTTCCACTTCTTTGTCCTATTATCAAATTCAGCGATGCCGGCATACTCCGTCTTGCTTATCCCCCCAAAATCCAGCTGCAACCATAAAATGATCGTCCCCAGTCACATCATTTCTCAGATCAATCCTTATATCACCCCATATTTCTGTGGCATTGTCGAATCCCCACGTTCCATTGATACTATCCCCCCAGAATTTTCCATTCCAGTGTCTCCCGGGCCTCAGGGTATAGGGAGGTTTTCCATCAATAATATACCCGATTACATATGCGTCCGTATCCGAAAACACCCAAACACCTGCAACGGTTGACAAAAACCATGCCACTGTGTCAAGCCGCCAAGTGAAGTTGCGATTACCCGGGGGATAGGTGCATGTTGTCGGTGGTTGATCCGGTGGCACAATAGGGGGATCCTTACGACATGCGACAACTAGAAAGATCGACAATAATATTGTGACCAGAAGGTAATGCTTCATCATATCCTCGAATTTCCGTCTTGCCACCTAACGGATTTGAGTTAACCTGTGGCGCCCGCTTCACCGCGCCGCTACGTCGCACGCCACGAAGTGCGGGCGGCGTCAGGTTGAACGACGTGTTAGGCGGTGAGGATAATACACATCGAGCTCCTTTTTGGGCTTCGGCGCTCCCACCGATTGGCTAATATTGAATTGACATCGGGACAAAATACATTAGATCGAAAACACCACTTATTCTAATTCCCTTAAGACCTGAGCAATATTCATAAGATGAACCATTTTCGCTGATCGGTTAAATTTCATCGAACCTTCAGCTATTCTCCTCTGCAAGTCTTCGAGATCTGACTTAAGTTCCACCAAATGCAACTCACCGATAATTGCAATGCCTAAAGAAACGTGGGACCTGCGCCCAGGTTGTAGCCATTCTTTGAAGACAGAAACAATTGCATCTCGACTGTCATGCATGATGCCGCTAGCATGTTCAATAATTTTAGACGCTAGATAGCCGCCATCTTTGGATGGCTTTGCTATCATCAATTCATAATGCTCCGCAATTTCTTCTTTTTCCATATTAATAGACCACTATATCATTGACATTTTCTACCGCTCTTACTGACGATAAGTGATGTAGATGAACAGACGTTTGGATGGTAAATTATCAAAACCGTTTCATCCAACCGCCTAACGGACTGGAACTAAGCTGCGGACGCGGCTCGTCGACGCGATGTAGAATGATTTATTTTGAACACTGTTTCCACGAATTGGTAAGCCGAAAAACTAATTGCCGCAAGCCGCAGGTCAAGCACACACGCTCCGCGACCGTTAGCTTGAGAGACTTGTTAGCCGCTTCGTTTATACCTGAGTTTGCCGTCCAACTAAAGTTTGTACCAAAAATTGCTTTAAAACCCGCTGCGATACTGAAACCCTTAGATTCGAATGCATGAAAAAACCCTTAAGCTCCGACCTAAACGGTGATGGCTGTTGCTGACGCATTGAAATCTTGAAACACCAAGTCCCGCGCAACGCACCGAAAACCATTAGACCAACATGCTGTTTTGCCACCGCACATGCGTTGAGTAC
>Ga0182027_10000677_pt1 | contig 58207 bp, 59 predicted proteins | sample 712E1DmetaG_FD_121300 | JGI IMG/M metagenome (GOLD analysis project Ga0182027, IMG submission 121300) | Permafrost microbial communities from Stordalen Mire, Sweden - 712E1D metaG (Illumina Assembly) | ecosystem: Environmental > Terrestrial > Soil > Wetlands > Permafrost | place: Sweden...
TTAAGATTGGCGCGGGTGGAATAAATTGCAGCTGTCAACCCTGCGGGACCTGAACCAATAATAATTACGTCGTACATAGAATAAAATAAAGTATAAGGTATAAAGTATTAAGTATCAAGATAGCGAAGTGTGATTTTTTCGTAGAAGGTAAGCGAATTGCGGGTTCAAGAAAAAATTACGACCAGTGGATACGAATGAAGATTTAATTTAGATGAGCTGATCCAATTCTGATTTGAAATTTTCTTTTGGCTGAATTCCGATTAAACTTTTAACCGGATTTCCGCCTTTAAAAAAGTAAACCGTGGGCAAACTCATAACTCCGTAGTTTGAAGCAGATGTTTGATTTTGATCAACGTTTAACTTAAAAATCTTGGCCTTACCTTGATACTCGGCTGTAAGTTCGTCGATAACCGGCCCAAGCATTTTGCAGGGAGGACACCACTCGGCATAAAAATCAACCATTACGGGAATCTCCGATTTTAAAACTTCATCGTTAAAATTTGCATCTGTTAAAACTGTGTCTGCCATAATTGCTTATCTAATGTAGCAGTCAGAAAAATTCCTGTCAAGAAGAAATTCTTATACTATATATAATATAGAACTACTCCAGTTCTTCCCTTTTATTCTGCAAAAAGAGGAACCATTGTTCAACAAAGCCAAACAGTCCCTTAAACGGAGCTTCAAATATAAAATCCAAAAGATATATAAAAATGTTTATTTGCGTAATTCCCTCGGTTAGTTTTCGCCCGACCCTTACAAAAGGAATGAAAATAAAATCAACAATCGGCGCGGTTATGCTCTTTCTGCCTTCAATTGAGTAAATATGCGCAGTTTGGTTTATACGGTATGAAAGGAAAGAAACAATCGCCAGGAAAAAGACAAATATTCCCATACTTAAGATGTTAAAATGGAGAAAGTCTAAAATATAAAAAATAACTCCAAAGGCGATCAAAAAAGTCGCAAGCCATAAAATTGTAAAAACAGTGTTTAAAACAGGCCTGATTTTTTCAGGCGCTATTCTAACTACCAGTTGCTTTTTAAAATAAGGATCGCCATTTATAAGGATTGAGTGGACATAGTTAAAAATCCGTTTTGAATTTTCCCGGTCCGGAGTCCTAATCAATAGACCGATGAAAGCCATTAAGAAAGGCGGAACTCCGATATTAATTAAGGTTGAGCTCCATAAAATCCGGCCGTAAAAAATAGTTTCGTAAGTTCCTTCAACCGCAATTGCAAAAAAAGCTTTGGTTAAAAGAATAAAAATTACGCTTCTTATAATTGCGCGCCTGATTTTTGAAGCAATTCCGCCATACCTCGCTTCGCAAATTGAATAGATTGACCTTCTTAATTCGTTTTCATCTTTATAAAGAGTTCTAAGTTTCCCCTGCTCTACGTTTAAAAGGTCTTCTAGGATAAAAAAGACGACTGTTTTATCTTTAACATAATTTAAAATTTTATCTTTTCTCGGATGATTAAGTTGTTTGGTTATTTCCTCAAACCCTTTAGGAAAATTTAGAGCAATGTGATCAACGTTTTCCTCGTTTAATTCGCCAAAAACCTGACCAAACAATTGATAACGCAAAAATGGCAGATCATCGTGAGCATAGGCTTTTCTAACCGCAATAAAAGCCTGGACGTCCCTGACCTGCTCATCCTGATCGGCAATTGTAATGTACGGCCGGATTATTTGGAACATAAAATTTGACATTGCTTGTTTTTTCTTTCTTGGGGCAAGAAGATGCTCTATATCCGAAGACATTAACTGATAAGTCCACTCATTTACGGTTTTTTCCGAAAATTTCGGGTGGTGCTTTAAAATATTCTCCCTAAGATTTAAAAAAAGATCGATCTTGCGCTGGACCTTTTCAACAATTGACTCAGATACGCTTTCATCGGGAAAATAACGCGCCCAAACCAACTCGCGGACCAAAGGTTCTGCGATTGGCTTTCCTTTGCCGCCAAAAAGAATCCTGCGTTTTAAAATCCTTTCTATCGCCGCCCTTAAGATCAACTCCTCATCCCGATAATCCATTGCTGTTCTTAATTTTTCATACATTGATGCAACTTTTGAGACAACAGGATTGACGCTGATTTTTCTTTCTCGGTCTACTGGCTCTTCCTGCTCAAATGAGGATATTAAAACTTCTGCAGCCTGCGATAGGGGTTTATCCATATTAGAGATATTTTAGCATATTCTATTTATAAAAACTTACCTGATCAAACTATAGCAAAATTACTAAAGGACGAAAAAATAAAACTTAGTAGTTGACAAAGCACTTTTAAAATTTATAGAATGATTGCTATGGCACAAAGGACAGTTAAAAAAACCGTTCCTTCGGAGTCAAAAGATTTACCGATGAATAATAAAGCCAAATACACTCCGGTTTTAGTAATCCTTTTAATTATTGCCGCATATTTTTTGGGGTCGTTGACTACAAAAGTTCAATATCTTGAAGGAGGAAATAAAAATACCGCTCAAAACCCAAGCGCAGTTGCGCCAAGCCAAGGACCTAACCAAGCTGCTCCAACCGCAGATCCAAATAAAAAATATGATGTTTCAACCGGCCACTTCCCTATAAAGGGAGATAAAAATGCCAAGGTAACGATTATTGAATTCGCAGACTTTCAATGCCCTTTTTGCGAAAAATGGTTTTCCGACACCGGAACACAGATTATTAAAAACTATGTTGATACCGGAAAAGCTAAATTTGCTTACAGAGATTATGCTTTCTTAGGACAGGAGTCAACTTGGGCGGCTGAAGCAGCCGAATGTGCAAACGACCAAGGAAAATTCTGGGAAATGCATGATTATCTATTTAGCCACCAAGGGTCGGAAAACTCCGGCACATTTAGCAAAGCTAACTTAGAAAAGTTTGCAGCAGATCTTGGATTAAATACGGATCAGTTTAACTCCTGCTTGGAAAGTGATAAGTATGCCAAAGCGGTTGCCGCAGATTTAGCAGACGGACAAAAAGTCGGAGTTTCTGGGACTCCCGCAACATTTGTTGACGGAAAAATAGTAGTCGGAGCACAACCATTTAGCGCTTTTCAAACCCTCATAGACCAGGAATTAAAATAAGCTAAAAGAATGATCCTCTAAGTTTAGCTTGACAATATAAGAAACATAGCTATAATTTGTTCCATAATGGCAACGAAAAGTGAATTGACCCCAACTTCAGAAACGCCCCGTTCAGAAAAATTTCTCGGCGATCTTTTTAATAAAACCCAAGAATGGCTTTTGACAAAAAAATCAGGCAGGGTAAAAGCAGAATTTAAAGAGGAAGAAGGAAAAACGTGGAATTTTTTTGACGGGCGAAGAAAAGTTCATGTCGCAAAGGGAACTTTTATAGACACCGCTAAAGGACGGTTCGCTCTCGTTCTGGGAACAATGAGGCAACGAGTCTCCGATTCTGATAAATTTTTTACTTTCCGTTTTGGATGCTATCCGAAAGATAGTTATGATGAAAGTGATTTAACGCTTAATAAGCTGCTTGATTTTACAGATCAACGGCCTTTTTCTTATGGTTCTGGACAATTTTTTGGAGCTTCTAGCTATATAAGAGTCGACTGCTGGAACGACAATTCGGTTTATGGCGGTCATGAACTTAATTCAACGCTAACGCAAAACCAATTATTATCTAAAAAAGGCCTTGAAGAATGTTCTGATCTAATTCGCAGAATTGCCAGGGATGGTTTTTTGCAATTTGGTAAATCTCTATAACTAAGCGGCAATAAACTGCATTAAAACAACTATTAAAACAATCCCCAATAAAAAGAGTAACGAGTGGTAAATTGCTTCTTTTTTATCGGTTCTGTGGTGGATTTCGGGAAGCAGATCTGTGGCTGAAAGATAAATGAAATTTCCGGTTGCTATTGATAAAAGAACGGGTATTACCAATTTAAAATGACTGCCTAAGTAAAAAGTAAAAACAGCTCCGAGAATTGCCGCAAGTCCCGAAAGGCCGTTAAAAACAATCGCTTTTTTCCTCCCCCAACCTTTATGGATTAAAATTCCAAAATCTCCAAGCTCGTGGGGAATTTCATGAACAAAAACGGCAGTCGTAGTAATTACCCCAAGCGGAAAGGCCGCTAAAAAAGACGCTGCGATAGAAGCTCCGTCAACAATATTATGCAAGGCATCGCCGAAAATTAGAAAAGAAGCGGGCATTTTTAACTGCTCTTTATTTTCTTCGTGGTGATCGTGATGATGCAAGAGTAAAAATATTCTTTCTACAATAAAAAAAACGGCAATTGAAACAAGAGTCCAGAGAAAAACCGCATTTCCGGCAATTGCTACCGCCTCCTTAAAAGTATCCAGAAATCCTGTGGCAAGCAAGGCACCGGCTGCAAAAGACACAAGCGAAAAGGAAATTTTATGAAAAGATTTATGTAAAACAAGCGCCGAAACCAAAATTAATGACACAATTGAGGCAAGAAAAGTAAAAAGTAAAATTATAACTAACATCGGATCTATTATACGATAATTTCAAAGCTATTAAAATCCGGGGATTTTTCTTCCCACTCAACGTCTATATTCTTTACCTCCGAAAGAAACGGTCCTTTTTTAAAAATTTTTAATGCCTCTTCAATTTTTTCCTTTTTTCCAACAAAAACTGCTTCTACTCTGCCTTGAGAAATATTTTTAACCCATCCGTTTAGCTCCAAATTCCGGGCCGTTTTTTTTACAAACTGCCTATACCCCACCTTTTGAACAAACCCCGAAACAATAATATGTGCAAACATTTACTTAGTTTTTTTAGGCTCCGCTTTAATTTCTTTTAATTTCCACATAAATAAAGCGCCCCGGTTTTTTGCATTACTGTCTTTAACAAAGGAAAGAGCCTTTTCCAAAACCGAGCGGTGGTTTGTTTTTGCAAGTTTAATATAAAGCCCCCTGTGCTTATAATCATCCAGCTCCTCTGCTATGTAAATTCCAAAAGACTGGAATTCACGGGAAATATATTTATCGGTCACCGGGTCAAATTTATCGAGGATTTTTTTAATCGACTGCATACTATGATCTGTTACTTGCTGTTAAACCTATTCATTGCGGATTCTAAACCGTCCTCAAGCGCAGTTTCAATTGCTTTTTCTGCGCGTTTGATTAGTTCTCTTGCTTTACCCATTTCTCCCGATTCAAAACCTTTTAGAACATACGTATCTACGTTTCTGTCAAATCTGGCATCTTTTCCGCCTATTTCTTTTCGCAGCGGATGACCTACTCCAAGTCTAAAACGCCAAAATTTATCGGTTTTTAAAGCTTCAATTATTGACTCAACACCTCTGTGCCCCGCCGATGCTCCGCCAAATCTTATTTTTAGAGCTCCTGAAGTTAAATCAATGTCATCGTGTAGTACCCAAACATCCTCAGGCTTAATTTTGTAGTAATCTGCAACCAATTTAATAGACAATCCGGAATTATTCATATAGGTTTGCGGCCTTATAAGCAAAACCTTTTCAAGGTTGTCCTCCGGTGTCCATTTTTGGTCATTTTTTAAAACTTTTGACTTTTGTCTTTGCCATTCGATTTCGGCCATTTCCGCTTTTAATTTAGCATTATCTTTCCAGTCGGTTTCTCCTTTTGTAAAGGTTTTGAAGAATTTATCAATTGCTATAAACCCCAGGTTATGCCTGGTTTTTTCATATTTTATCCCCGGATTTCCTAAGCCCACAATTAATTTCATATAATCTTAAATCTATTATACTATTGATTTTGAGTTTTTAGTAAGAGCAAAGTAATAATTAACTTAACAAATTTATGACTTCTTTATCTGTTACCTGCGGAAAATTAGCATAAAATTGCCCTACCGCGTAAAAATCCGGGGCTTTTTTTAAAACAATTACCTCATCAAAAGCTTTTTTAATTTCCAGAAAAATGTCTTTGGCAATTAATGGAACTGCCAGAATAATTTTTCTTGCTTTTGCTTTTCTAAGATACTTTTGCGCCGCAATCACTGTTGCCCCTGTTGCGATTCCATCGTCTACAAGCACCACATCTTTTCCTTTAATGTTAATGGGTTTCTTTCCGTTTCTAAGTCTTTTTTCTGATAGTTTTCTTTCTTTTTCTTTTTTAGATTGAAGTTCTTTTAAATCCTTTTTACTTAAGTAAAGTTTATTTAAGATGTCTTTGTTCCAAAAAACTGTATTTTTGGGTGCAACTGCGCCAATTGCAAGTTCGGGATTTAAAGGAAGACCGATTTTTTTGGTTACCAAAATGTCTAGGGGAACGGCAAGATAGTCGGCAATTATTTTTCCCATTACTACCGCGCCTCTTGGCAAAGCGATTACGATTGAGTTTTTAGGCTTAACTTTTCCAAGAATTTTTAAGGTCAGCTTTTTAGCAGCCTGCTCCCTGCTTTCAAACATTTGAGGCAATTATACAATAAATTAATAACAAAAGAGCTACACCTAAATGGAATAGCTCTTTTTAAAATCTTATCTTATTTGTAATAAGATTTGATCTGAAAAATAAAATAAAACCAAATTAAAGCCAGAACAACCGAATAGATGCTTAGGGTTATTACTGCAGAAACTACTGCCAAAACCTGAACCCAAAAAAGCAAAACCCAACCAAATTCTTTTTTCTTAAGTAAGCTTGGAAAGGCTACTATCATCATTACGCTTGTAACAAGCCCAATTATAGATGAAATTATTATGTTTGTCGCTAGCCCTACTCCTCCACCGATTGCTATTAGAGGCGAGGCAATAGTTGAAAAGCCAAAAGCTGCCAAAGAACCCAAAAGTCCTAAAATTCCAAAAATAATAGCAAGCCATGGTGCAACTGCTACTGCAAACTCTTTAACCCCGGCCGGCAATGGTGGAAGCTTCGCGTATACGTTTTCTAGCGATACAATAATTGAATTGTCTTTTCCTTTTGCCATATTTCACCTCCTCTCAACAAATATCTAATTTGATCGTATTGGAGTTGATATTAAAAGTCAAGTCCTAGCTGATCCTTTGAGGATTGCGAAGCCAAAGAAGCTTCTTCTGCGGATTTATCGCTGTTTTCATTCCAGATTTTAACCACTCCGTATTGTCCGTCAAATCCCGGCTTTATAACTATATCTCCGCTCCTGACTTTAGCTATCCCCTCGGCGATTCTTTCACCTGCGGCTTTGCTGATTTCCGGGATAGGAACTTTAAAAAGAATTTCAATTTCAGATCCAAGCTTTGCGCACACTTCATCAAAAACCGTTTTGACTTTTTGGGAAGCAACGGTCATAGAAAGGCTTTCGGCGACTATTTCAATTAAAGGCACAAGTTTTACAAAAGGAGGATGGTTCCCTGTCGGATCGTAAGACCATTTAACTCCAAACTCATCGGTTTTTATTTCTTCCCGGACTTTTTGATTGGCTAATTGCTCTACTCTATGCATGACCCCAACCGTTAGCGGCCGTTTGCAAACCGGGCAAATGGCTCCATCTTTTTTTGTTTCATCTGGAGACTGAGAAATCTGACAATTGCGATGTCCGGTGTAATGGTATTTTCCTTCTTCAGGATAAAACTCGATTGTAAAAGCGACTCTATCGGGCAATTTATCCCAGTTTTCTTTAAGGCTTGGCCCAATTATTGCCCTTCTTAAGTTTTTAAATGTAGGCTCTTCAAGTTCAAAAACAGTTGCTTCCCTTCCCATTTTTGCCGGAGAATGTGCATCGGAGAAAGATACTATTGATCTTTTATCAAGCTCTTTAATCCTCCAGTTCATTTCCGGATCGCTTGAAAGTCCGGTTTCAATTCCAAAAATATATTTTGAATATTCCCCGAAACATTCTTCAATTGAGTCAAATCCGCTCATAGAGCCATACAAAGAAAACCAGGGAGTCCAAGCGTGGCAAGGGATTAAAAAAGCATTCTTATCTATTGAAAGGACTAATTCCAATAGATTTTTTGAGGAAAGCCCGATAATCGGCCTTCCGTCCGATGCCAAATTAAATGCCCTTCTTTGCAGTTCTTTGTTAAGTTTTTCGGCAATTTGAAGACTTGGTGAAAAAATAAGGTTATGTATTCTTCTTGCTTTTCCGCCCTGAGTATAAATACTTGAAATTTCGGTTGAAAGAACAAATAAAGGACTGTCCTTTGAATTTTTTAGGCTAAAAAACCCTTCCTTTTCCTCTTTTAAAACCTCCTGGATATGGCGAAACCATAAAGGATGAGTAAAATCTCCGGTTGTTAAAACATCAAGCCCCTTTTTCTTCCCCCACTGAGCCATAACCGGCAAAATCATACTTTGCGAAACTGCCCTTGAATATTTTGAATGAAGATGAAGGTCGCAAAAGTATCGCATCTATTTTTTTCCCTGCTGATTATACATTTCGATTAACTCTTTTACCGTTGTTGCGTCCTCTGCTTTTTTATCAGAATTTCTAAAACTGACCAGCCTTGGAAATCTTAAAGCATATCCCGGTTCCGTCTCTGTTTTTCCTGCGGTATGAATCGGACTTCTGGTTATCTCATCTGCTAAAACCTCTATAACGATCTCTGGTTTAATCCAAGTCGAAGGAGTAATTGATGAACTTACTCTGGCAGGCTTATGATCCAATTTTATTTTATCTGCTCTTTTATGAACCTCTCTCCATTCTTCATCCGAAAGCCCTGTGCCGATTTTTGAAACCGTTAAAAACTCGTCCTTTTTGGGATCATAAACACCTACAAGAAGCGCTCCCGCGCCAAAAGCGGTCCTTTTTCCTTTCCCGCTGATATATCCTAAAATTACGCAATCAATAGTATCCTGCAGTTCTCCGGCCGAATGTCTTTTTAACTTTACCCAGTTAAAATTTCTTGCTCCCGCCTCATACGGGCTGTCCAATTTTTTTATAACGACTCCCTCAAGCCCTTTTGAAATTGCATCTTCAAGCATAATTGCCAAAGTTTTTGGGTCTGAAATTATTTGGTTTTTGGTCCTGATTAAAGTTCCGTCTTCCGTAATTGTTTCTTTTAAAATCTGCATTCTTTTTTCAAGCGGCAAATCAATTAGAGACTTTCCGTCTTTATACAAAATGTCAAAAACAAAAGCTTTAAGCGGCAATTTTGCAGCCATTTCTTCGATTCCGTGCTTTCGCCTTCTCTTAGTTGTTTCCTGAAACGGCAGAAATTCTTCCGAATCAACGTTATAAGCCAAGGCTTCTGAATCAAGAATTACTGTTTTTGCCTTAACTTGTTTTAATGTTCCTTCAATTAATTCCGGAAACATGTGGGTCATATCTTCCAGGTTTCGCGAGAACATATGTACGTCACTTCCGTTTTTGTGTATTTGACAATTATGTAAAATTGCCATTGGTACACAAAAACTTTCATCTCCCTCCACTTGGATATCATATAATTGTATCCTTAAGTCTCTCTTTATCACCTCTTTATTTTTAAACACCTTAACGCATAACATATTTCCTTCTACGCGAGCTTTACGACATGTTTTTGGAATAATAAGTTGATAATATGTCTTATTCTTGACTCGTAAATAATGTAAACCAATAACAATACCAAACGAGAGTCCAATAAGCTGACTAAATGCTGCAAGATCTCGTTCTTTTGTTACGATTTTTATAGCCCCATCTTTGTCTATTGATCCGTCCGACTCAATCCAGCCTTGTAGAAAATACTCAAAATGTTTTTTAGTTACGTGCGAAAACCACTCCGGCAGCATTTTTCCTCGCCATTCTCGGCGAAAATATTTTGAAAGCCAGTTCTTTAACGGCTCGTCTCTCCAGTAAAGACTCAGTCCTCCATTATGGACGTTACGGGAAATATTAGATACTTGCAATGTTTTTTTTATTATTCCTTCATATATATTGGCTAATTGCTGTTCTGTTTTATTATTAAAAATAAGACCAATTCTTTCGGTATTATGAAAATCATTGGTAAATCCGTCGCCAATCCAAAATCCTAAAAATCGGTAAAAATCATTGCTTAGAATAAAGGTCTTCCTATAACCTGAGATTGTTTGTAAATCCAGTCTTTCAGGTGCCGGATACTGATTATTTAAAGGAAAAACGGGTTTAGGGAAAATAACTTCATTCCCTGGCATAACTTTTTCGATAGGAACCCATTGTTTTTTACCCTTACTTATAACTAGTACTTGATGTCCTTCGGAAATTTTTATCTCCTTTCCTAGATATGTTTGAAATGAGAATAGTTTTTCTATCCTTTTTATGGTTCTTTTTTGTTTTGCAATAACTTTTTTGAAATTTCCAGTTTGAGTTAAAACAAAATCTCCAACCTGAAGATCTCTTATTACCATAATACCTTTGTGTTGTACATATACAGGAGTATATCCTGTAACACATCGAAATCCATCGTATTTATATTGAGAGTCGACTTTTTTCATTTTCTCGATTGCTTTTTGGGGAGACGGCAATCTCTCGCAAAGCTGTGAGCGGATCGGTTTTCCGACCTGAACTTGTAATTTTTCAACCGCCGGAAGTCCGTATACTCTTAAGGTTTTGGCAATTAAACCCAAATCCGAAGTTCGGTTATATGCCCCTTCCAAAAGCTTCCTTTTGCTTTTATCTCCTAAAATTGCGCTTGCAAGCCCGTCCAAAGTGGTCGGATCACCTATCCCAAGCCGCAAATTACCAAGCGGAATCCGAACAATAAATTTTGCAGATCTTGCATCTACTTTTTTTAAAAGGCCCGATAATAAAGTTTGTCTTTTATCAACTGTTCCTTCACCTTTTGTTTTAGCAATTTTAATTAGAATTTCAAAAACTTCCTCAATAATTATATTTGAGCTTAAATGGCCGGTTTTTAAAGCAAGCTCCTCAACGGTTTTGCCCATATCCCCCAGCTTTTCGTAAAGTTTTAAAACCTCGCTTCTGTCTTTTCCGTAGACAATTGAAATTGACTGAGCAACGGTTTTCTCAGCCATTCCGATTTCCAAGTTTTCAAAAAATGGAGCAATTCTACCCTGAATTAAATAGACAATTTTTTCCAGTTCTTCGGCGCTTTTGGCTTTTTTGAATAAATCCGAAAGGATTTCGATCAAAGCAAGACGCGAAGAAGTTTCTTCCAGCTTTTCCAAATATTTTGAAAATTCTTTAAATGTCATGTTAGCTCATTATATACCTGGCGGCTTTTGTAATTCCCTGTTTTTTTACAATTCCCGTTTTTAAAAGCGCTTTTAATTCATTCAAAATTGTGTCTTCGGAAACCATTGGAAAAATCGATGAAAATGCCTGGTTTTGTAGATAACCTGTTTTCTGAATGTATTCAATAATTCTAAGCTGCCTATCGCTTAAAAGAATCGGCTGTCCTCCAAGTTTTTCCTTAAGTTTTGCGTCAATTGATATTTTTTCTACTTTGTCTTTTATTTTTGAAAGTTCGATTGCAAGCCCTAAGGAAAAATACTCAAGCCAGGAAGTTAAATCTCCGTCGGCTTTTTCAACACTTTGTAAAGCTTCATAATACTTAAGCGCGTCACTGTCAAAATATTCCTCCAGAGAAAAGAACTTTCGTATATCATAACCGTCCAAAAAAAGAATTAGGGTAGAAAAGGCTCTGGCGACTCTTCCGTTTCCGTCAATGAAAGGATGAATTCTAACCAGCTCGTAATGAACACTTCCGCTTTTCAAAACTGTATGAATATCCTTGTTTTCCTGGCTATTTATAAACGCCACTAAATCTCTTATTTGAAAAGTAACCGCTACCGCCATTGGCGGACGGAAAGAAATTTCTCCAGTCACACTGTTTTTTACAACCACCTGAGTTTTGCGGTATTCCCCGCATTTTTCCGGTTCCAAGATTTTACTTACGGTCATTTTGTGAATTTTTTTAATTAATTCTTCCGAGATTTCCTGATTGTCATCCTTAACTTGGCTTATAAATTCCATTACTTTACGGTAATTTATAACTTCCTGTATATCCCTGTCTCTTGCCGCAATGTCAACCCCGCTTAAAACCTTTTCTGCCTGAGACAAATTTAATTCATTTCCTTCTATATGAGTGCCGTAATGGACTGACCTGACCAGGGCGTCTTTTTGAAATTCCCGTTCGTAGTATGGCAAAAGAGGAGCTTTATCAATTACTTCCTTGCAGGCCTCGATAACGCCGATATTTTTTAAGATTTTGTTGGTGATTACGTATTTTGGTTGGTACACAGGCTTGATTATTAACGCATATTTCCCGAAAAAAAGCAATATGATATAATCCAATTTATGGCAGAAAAGAAGAAAAAAGATAAAAAATTACACGTAGAGGTAGTCAATCAAATGCTAACTCTCTCAACCAGCGCCTTTGGTTTAGTTGCTGCGCTTGCCTGGAATAGCGTAATTCAGGAGTTTGTAAATAGCTATGTAAAAAAGTGGCTACCAAGCGGAAGCGGAATTATCTCACTCCTAATTTATGCTGTAATCGTTACTCTCCTAGCGGTATTGGTGACTATACAATTATCGAGACTGTCTGGGAAACTTAGCAAAGAATAATACTTCCCCTTTTCTGGTTATTGGAACAAATTCTACATTAAGTCTCGCCTTTAGATATTTCTCATCCTGAGCTTTTTCTCAGCTTTTCCAATAATCTAAATATTTGCTTAAACCTTCTTCTGCTAAAACAGGCGGGGAAACCGGCCTTCTTTTTTCTATTTTAATTTGTTGCCCCATACAGATAACCAGCTTAACAAATACTCTTATTCTACGTCCTATTGATTCCAAAGGAGATATTTCTTGATTATTTACATCACACACTTTCTTACCAGAAACTTCTATCTTATGGCCGATAGGACGGGCTGGCAACGGATTTTCTTTCACAACAGTGAATTATAAGGGGAAATTTTCAATAGTCAAGTAGCTTTTTCATTACCTGTGGAATCTCGTTAGCTAGATCTGAAGCGCTAAAATACGGCCCAACCTTTTTATAAAGTTCCTCTCCTGCTTTTTTGTTGATGAATGATGCTGAGCAAGCCGATAGGAATGCATCGTTTTTGCAATAAAGCGCCGCAACAAGCCCCGCTAAAACATCGCCTGTTCCGCCTTTTGTCATTCCGGGATTTCCTCCGGAGATTTTGACGCATTTTGAATTGTCACAAACAATGTCTTCCTCTCCTTTTAAAAGAATTGTTAAATTATATTTTTTTGCCATTTCCGCGACATTTGTGTCTTTTGCTTCGATTCCAAACAAAGTTTTAAATTCAAGGTGATGAGGAGTCAAAATTGCAGTCCGAGGAATTATTAAAGGCTTAATTACCTGAAGGCTTCCTCCGTCAATAACCCATTTTTTATTTGGATAGGCTTTTAAAAGCTTCTCCGTAAGCTCTTTTGTTGAATAATCCCCGTCTTCTTCCCCATCTTCTCTTGGCAATCCCGGTCCGATTAAAATACAATCCGATTCTTCTATATAATTTTTCATTTTATCTCTTGGAACAACAATTCCGTCTCTAAATTCCTCCTTTGCTTTTTGCACAATCTCGTTGTTTTCGGGAATCGAGGAATAAAAAACCATATCAACAATCCGGCTTGCAACTTTCAAAGACCACAAAGATGCCGCATGAAAAAGATGAGATCCTCCAATTAATAAAAGTTTTCCGTTTTGCCCTTTATGGGAAGAAGACGGTGAATGATAAAGTTTTTTAAGTTCAATTGAGTTAAAATTTTCCATACCTTATTTTACTACTTTTTATTATTAAGCTCGATAATCTTAAGGCTCTTAATAACGGATTTTGGTAAAAAATCTTTGTGGGTTGTGGTAATTATTGTTTGCTGTTGGTCGATAATTTCCGTAATTAACTGAATATGGCTTTCGTCTAATTCAGAAAAGATATCATCCAGCAATAGCACCGGCCGAAAACCCATAATTTGCTCAATATATAAAAGTTGCAATAGTTTTAGCTGTAGAATTGCTAATCTTTGCTGACCGCGGGAACCATAAAGCTTAATATCGTGGGTCGTATTTTTTGCGTCATCATACATGGAAAGAGAAAAGTCATCCCGATGCGGTCCAACCAAAGTAACACCCGCTCCGGTTTCGGCATCTTTATACTGTAGCAACCTAGTTTTGGAAATTATGCTTTTATCGTAAAAGGCGGCAAAATCAAAGATATCTTTGCTTTCCTTGTTTACAAAATCCAAAAAGGCTTCTCTTTTTTTTGTAATTAACTCACCATTTTCAATCAGAAGGGTATCCCAATATTCAAGCTGTTTTTCGTTCCTTACTCCCTCGTCTCTTGCTTTTTCTAAAAGCGCATTTCTTTGTCTTAAGCCCTTGCTGTAAGAAGTTAGCGCGAGCCGGTAATCCCTATCAACTTGCTCTAAAACCTGATCTAAAAACCGTCTTCGAAGCGATGGAGAATCAATAATAATATCTAAATCTTCGGGCGAAAAAAGCACCGCTGCTAAATTGCCGGCAAAATCTCCGCGCCTTTTTGACACACCATTAACCAAATATTTTTTTGAAAAGTTTTGTTTTGGATCAACTAGGTTACTAACCAGAATAGCTTCCAGCTCCTTTTCTTCCTTTCCTAAAATCATTAATCCTTTAATTCTGGCTAAATTCTCTCTAAATGCAATTGCCTCTTCGTCTTTTTCCGCGCGGAAACTTTTTCCTGTTGATAAAAAAATAATTGACTCGATTAGGTTTGATTTTCCGGATGTATTAGCACCAACAATAAGCGTGGTTTTTGGGTCAAACTCAAAAGCAGCTTTTTTATAGGTGCGGAAGTTTTGAAGTATTAGTTTCTTTAAAATCACCCAATGATTGTACCAACAAACTGCTCGCCGTTAAAGTATTTTTTAACATTATCAAAGTCTTTACCCATAAATACGACTTTTATCCCCAACTCCTGAGCTTTTTTAGAGGCAATCGGGTCAAACGGAGCATGCATTCCGGGAATCCATTTGTCTCCAACTAGCTTGCGAAAATCTTTCCATGTAATTTTGTCAATTTCTTTCGCATCTTTGAATTTTTTTGGGTCTTTATCGCAAATTTTTTGAAGGTTGCTTAAATTGATAATTGTTTTTGCTCCATAATCTTCACAAACTAAAACAGCATCGTAATCGGTTGACCATCCTGGCTTCCAACCAGCACCCACAACCACAGGCTCAATCGCTTTTCGAATAAAACTGTAGTCGTCCATCAGAAAAGGGTGTGCAATATCTTTAAAGATTGTTCTTACCAAATGAGCATTAAGCCTTGTTGCATGAATTGCAAGCCAATCGAGATCATCGTTGGAAAGTTTGTGTCCTACTACTGCTGTTCCTGCTTCTATATAGTGTCTACCAATTTCTCCGCCTCCTGTAATCAAAAAAAACTGGCGGTTTTTATGCTTCGCCAGCTCGTCTCTTACGAATCGATTTAGCTTCTTAAGGAATTCGCTATCAATTCCTCCATTGGGGACAATAAGTGATCCCCCTACGGATATTACGATCTTTTCCGTATACCCATTAGACATAAAAAACTAGCACAAGGTGCTAGATTTAGATGATACCATAATGTTTTTGCAAATGCAAAGCTATTTTTGGCAGCTTGTCCAGCCCGCAAAGTCTACGTCTTAGCGTTGGCAGGCGGGACAAAAATAGGTTCCCCGTCCACCCAGCATTATTTTTTCTATTTTTCCTTTACAATTTGGGCATTTTTGCCCTTTTTTCCCGTATACCAGGAAATGCTGTTGATATTTTCCCTCTTCTCCTAAAACATTAACGAAATTTTCATCTGATGAACCGCCAAATTCCAAACCTAGCTTTATTACTTTAAAAATTGATTCATAAAGTTTTTTTATTTCATCTTCTTTTAACTCTTTTGCTTTCCGTCTTGGGTCGATTTTTGCCTCAAACAAAGCCTCATTTGCATAAATATTGCCGATTCCGCCGATTTTTTTCTGATCCATCAAAAGTACTTTTATCGGAAGATTGCTTTTTGGAAGAATCGTTTTAAAATCTTCAAAAGTTAACTTTTTTTGGCCTAAATCAGTATTATTAAATGGTTCCGGACCCATTTCTTTAAAAAAAGGCATATTGTAAACTTCGTTTTTTTTAATAACTTTTATCCAGCCGAATCTTCGAAGATCGTTGAAATATAGCGTTGCTCCATTATCTAAGGAAAATATTACGTGGCTATATTTTGAAGGTAATTCTCCCCCTGTTTTTTGGGACAGAACAACGTTTTTTGTTTCCTTGCCCGAATAAACTAATTGTCCGGTCATTTTTAAATGAACCGCCAGGCAAAACTCATTATTGAGCTCAATTGTTAATCCTTTCCCTACTCTTTTTATTCCGGTTACTTTTGCGTTAATTATGTTTGCTTTATTTCCTTGAAAAATTTTTGGGACTCTAATTTCGACGTCTAAAATCTTATGTCCGACAATATATTTTTGAAGACCTAATTTTATGGTTTCTACTTCTGGCAATTCCGGCATATTAAATTAAATTAAGTTTTTTAAATAATTTCCCCAAAGGTGGACAATATTGATATTTATTTAACTCGCTCTTTTTTATCCACTCTAAATGCTCTATGTCGTCGCCCGGGGTTATTTTGTCCTCTTTTGTAAAAGCGTGAAACTGCAAGAAAATGTAATGAACCATTTCATTTTGCTTGTTTTTAGTATAATCTTCATCAAATGAGACTGGTTTAATATTAAAAACTTCAATTCCGGCTTCTTCCCTTATCTCTCTTTTTATTGCCTCTTCTAAAGATTCCGTTTCTATGTTTGCTCCCCCGCCCGGAATTTGCCACAAATCGGGATACGGCCCAACTCCTTTTGCCTTTTTACCAATCAAAATTTTATCTTTATTTTCGATTATTGCTACGACGACTATTCTTGTTTTCATTTTTGACCTTTAATTTTTGAACTCACGAAACTCCTAATTTCTTTTTTAAAACTTTCCTTGGAAAATTTTTGGGCTTGTTTTATGCAGTCTTCGGACTTTATGTTAATTTTTTCAAATTTTTTAATTGCTGAGATTAAAGATTCTGTTGTCGGCTCATTAAAAAATACTCCGGTTTTTCCATCAATTACGGTTTCTTTATATCCTCCGCCGTTAAACGCAATTACGGGAGTTCCGCTTAACATTGCCTCAAGAGGTGTTATACCGAAATCCTCGTCTTTTGATAAAGCTAAAAATGCTTTTGCGCCTTTATATAATTTTGAAAGTTCTTCATCCGTAACTTGTCCCAAAAATTCTACTTTTCCCTGAGCTTTCTTAACAAGCTTATCGTGTTCGAAATAATATCCGGCCGGAGAACCGGCAATTTTTAGCTTAACACCTGCTTTAATTGCGGCTTCAACCGCAATATCCAAGCCTTTCCCACCAACAATTCTTGACACTATAAAATAGTAATCTTCTTTTTTTACATCCTGTGTTTTTAGCAAAGAAACAGGCGGGTAAATTACTTTTGAATCACGTCTATAAAATTTTTTAATTCTTCCCGCAACTTCTTTTGAATTTGCTATAAAATAATCAACTTTCTGCGCTTGTTTATGATCATAAATCCTCATAAAATGACCCACAATTAACGCGTAAAGCCGAACTACTTTGTACTTTTGAAAATTTATAGAAGTACTATATCCATACAGCCATCTGGGAGGCGTGTGGCAATAGCAAATTTCGATAAAATGGTCTCCCTTTTTCTTAAACCCTTTTGTTATATACCAGCTGGCGGATGAAATTACCAAATCATATTTTGAAAGATCAAAGCTTTTCCAGATTAACGGAGTTAAAAATCTTAAGGGACTGCTCAATCTGGTTGGGAAAAACGGAAAGTACTGCGCCCAGGAAGTAATTATCTTCTTGTTTTTGAAATGCTGATGAGCCGTTGAACCCTTTTTGTAAAACGCCGTGTAAATCGGCGCGTTAGGAAAAACTTCGCTTAAAGCTTCCAAAACTCTCTCCGCCCCACCGTATTCCTTTATATAGTCATGAACTATTGCAACTTTCATAATAAGCCTAACTGACCGTTATCTTTCTTTTCTTTAGTCTCTTTTTTCTGTTTCTTTTCGACTTTTTGAACTTTTTCTCCCGCTTGGCTTCTTTCTATTAAACTTTTAAATCCCAGGTTTTCGAAAAATTTTACTAGCTCTTCTCTATCAATATTGTTAGCTGAACAATCTTGAATTTTTATTTTTATCGGAGCATCAAGAACTATTGTTGCCAGTTTTTTCGCCAGCGCCGCTTGCTCCGCATCTTGAGCTAGTTTTAAAGCCAAACCTTCTGGAAGCTTATTTAAATTTTTGTAAATATTTTCAAAAGTTTCGTATTCTTTTAACAAATTTGAAGCGGTTTTAGGGCCAATCCCGGAAACCCCCGGATAATTATCGGAAGCGTCTCCGACCAACGCTTTATAGTCAATAAATTGATGAGGCTTAAGGCCGTATTTTTCCTCCACTTTTTCTTCGTCAAATAAAATCATCTTTGTAATTCCTGTAACCGGGGCAATCATTCTTACCTGCGGATTTACGAGTTGCAAAAGATCTCTATCTCCCGAAACAATTATTACCTGTATTTCTTCTTTATTTTGAACAACCTGCTTTGCAATTGTTCCGATTAAATCATCCGCCTCATAACCATCAAGTTCAAATATTTTGATTTTGGATTTTTCAAGCGCCTGGTGAACCAGGTCGATTTGCAGGGAAAGATCGCTTTCCATTGACGGCCTTTGCGCTTGGTAGCCGACATAAAGGCTTTGCCTAAAAGTCGGCGCAGGCCGGTCAAGACAAACTGCAATATAATCCGGTCTTACGTCATTTAACAGTTTTAAAAACATTGAAAAAAAACCATAAACTGCGTTTGTTAAAGTTCCGTCCTTTGCTTTTAAGGGAGGAAGCGCATGGTAAGCGCGGTGTAAAATTGCAAATCCGTCAATCACAATTAGCTTTTTCATAAGCAGATTATATCATTAATTTAGAGTAAAACAGGAAAAAGACGGTTTCAAAATTGAGTTAATTAACTTTAACAGTAGCCAAAACCGGTTTTCGCGGACCCATAAGCTTTCCGAACTCATCTGCTTCAATCGTTTCTCTTATTAAAAGCTCTTCCGCTAATTTATCCAGCTTTTTTCTAAGCTTAACAAGAATTGCTCTGGCATTTTTGTATCCGGTGTCTGTTAGTTTTTTTATTTGCGTGTCTATTTTTGCCGCCATATCGGGAGAAATCGCAACCTGCTCATACGGATTAGCTCTCATATAGCCTTCGTTGTTTAAATTAATCGGTCCCAGTTCGCTCATTCCGTATTCAACTACCATAGCGCGCGCCACATCGGTTGCCTTGGCAATGTCATCCGATGCTCCCGTTGTCATTTCTTCAAAGACCAAGCTTTCAGCCGCTCTTCCACCTAAAATCACCGAAATCGCTTCCAAAAGCCGGGTTTTTGTTTCATGAACGCGGTCTGCTTCTTCAAGCTGAGTATGTCCTAAAGTCCTACTCCTGCTGACAATAGAAATTCGATTAACCGGATCCATATGCGGCATATACCAGGAGACTAAGGCATGGCCTGCCTCATGATAAGCGGTCATTCTTCTGTCATCTTCCGTTTGTAATCTTTTTTTCTCGGGACCAAGCTTTACTTTAGTAGCCGCCTCTTCCAAATCACTCATATCAATTGCTTTTTTACCAAGGCGGGCTGCTAAAATTGCGGCTTCGTTTAACATGTTTTCCAAATCCGCGCCTGAAAACCCAACCGTTCTTCTGGCAATCTTGCTCCAATCAACATCAGGGGCAAATGGTTTTCCTCTTGCATGAATTGCCAAAATATCTTTTCTGCCATTAACATCTGGCATATCTAAAACTACACGTCTGTCAAACCTTCCCGGCCTAACCAGCGCCGGATCCAAAACGTCAGGTCTGTTGGTTGCTGCCATAACTACCAATTGCTCGTTTGGAGTAAAGCCGTCCATTTCAACCAAAATCTGATTTAAGGTTTGCTCTCTTTCATCATGTCCTCCCATTAACCCCGCTCCTCTTTGTCTTCCGATTGCATCGACCTCATCTATAAAAATAATTGCCGGCTGGGCTTTTTTGGCATTGCTGAATAAATCTCTAACACGTGATGCCCCAATTCCAACCAGCATTTCCATAAATTCCGATCCTGCCATAGAGAAAAACGGCACATTTGCTTCTCCTGCAGTTGCTCTTGCAAGAAGTGTTTTTCCGGTTCCCGATGGACCAACCATCAAAACCCCTTTGGGAGTACGCGCTCCCATCGCTTTATATTTTCCGGGGTTTTTTAAAAAATCCACTATTTCCGTTAGCTCCTGTTTTGCCTCGTCAACTCCGGCAACGTCCGCAAAACTAATTCCTGGAGTATCTTTACTGAATATTTTTGCCCTGGATTTCCCAAAAGAAAAAATACTTTCCTGAGCTCCCCTTGCCTGCCTAAAAATAAAGTAAAAGAATAAAACCATTAGGGCAATCGGCAAAACCGAAGACAGAATTCCGACCCAGTTATTAAAAGCCGTATCGTCTTGAACAACGACTTTAGTGCTACCCAAAGAAACTCCCGCGTCTTTGAATAATTGATAAAGATCGCTATTTTGTTCTTTAAAGGCCTGCAATTGGACATTTCCTTTTTCTTTGGCGGTAATTTTTGTTCCGTCAATATCAAGTTCTGCTACTTTTTTGTTTTTTACGTCATTTACTATTTGTGAAACCGGAACTGTTTTTACTTGCGTTTGAGTTATTGAAGACTGATTAAAGCCGATGAACAAAAAAGCCAAAAACAAAAACAGAAGAGCATAAATAACAATACTTTTCCATGAAGTCTTAACCTTTGGCCTGATTTTTCGAGCAACCCTTTTTCCGTTTGGCATAGCGGCCAAATTATAGCACAGAGGAGGCTAAATTACCATAGCTAGAGGATAGTTTTATGAAAGTCCAACTGCGGTTTTTACCTTTTCCAAAGTTTGGGAAGATTTTTCGATCGCGAAATCCCGGCCTTCATCTAAAATTTGCCTAAGAACTTTTTCATCATTTCGGATTGATTTATATTTTTCTCTAATCGGACTTAACTTCTCCACCAAAAGATCTGCCAACTTTTGTTTAAATTCAGAATATGAAACGCCGTCAAACTTATTTATGGTTTCGTCAAATGTTGATGCAGAAAAAGCAGAGTAGATTGTTAAAAGATTAGAAATTGCTCCGTGTTGCTTGCTATGCTTGATTTTTGAAACGGCGGACTCGGAATCGGTAACCGCCTTTTTTATCTTCTCTCTTATTTCCTCTTCCGTATCTAAAAGATTAATTGTTCCCATTGGATCAATCTCGGATTTACTCATTTTTACAAATGCGTCTTGTAAGCTCATAATCCTGGCTGTTTGTTTTTGAATTAAAGGACTTGGCAACTTAAAGATCTCACCAAAAGTTTTATTGAACTTATCAACCAAATCTCTTGCTAATTCGATGTGTTGCTTTTGGTCATCTCCAACCGGAACTTCGTCGGTTTGGTAAAGTAAAATATCGGCTGCCATTAAAACAGGATAATCAAAAAGCCCTGTTGTTGCTCCTTCTTTCTGTTTTTCGCTTTTATCTTTAAACTGCGTCATCCGCTCAAGTTGCCCAAAGGGAGTAACGCAGTTTAAGACCCAGGCAAGGTAGGGATGATTTGGATTTTCGGATTGGATAAAGATGTGAGATTTTTTGGGATCCAACCCGCAGGCAAGATATAAAGCTGCGACTTCTATTGTTTTTTCTTTTAAAATCTTAGGGTCTTGGTAAACTGTTATCGCGTGCAAGTCGACTATACAATAAATTGCTTCTGTTTCACCCTGAAGCTTAATCCATTGTTTTATGGCTCCGATGTAGTTTCCGATATGCATCTTACCAGTTGGCTGAAGTCCGGAGAAAACAGTTTTCATTCATTTAATATTAGCACATTAATCATTCTTTTTTAAGGACCGAGATGGCTTTTTATCTTGATTTACAAGACTTAATTATTTTTTTAATTTCATCATCCGTAATGCTTCCCTCAACTATCCTGCCTCTAATTTCTTTATATACAAAATCAAATTCCGGGCTTTCTCTGTCAAAATCAAATCCTAGCTTGGATAGTTTTGCGCTGATTCCGTTCTTACCGCTTGTTTTTCCAATTATTATCTCGCTTCCGAATCTTCCCACAACCTTTGAGTCCATAATCTCATAAGTATTGCTATTTTTAAGTACGCCATCCTGATGAATCCCGGACTCATGCGTAAAAACATTCTCTCCTACAATTGGCTTGTTCTGACAAATGGGTATTCCGGTTATTTCTTCTACCATTTTGCTGGTTGAATAAATTTGCCCCATTTCAATTCCCGTACAGGCGTTAAACCAATCCGCTCTTGTGTGGATACTCATTACTACTTCTTCCAAAGCCGCGTTTCCCGCCCTCTCTCCTATCCCGTTAACACAACATTCAACTTGCCTTACCCCTTCCTTGACTGCAGCAAGAGAATTGGAAACCGCGTTCCCCAAATCGTTATGACAATGAACGCTTAACGTAATCTTCTTGATACTCGGAATGTTTTTACCATTTAAAATGTTTTTAATAAGCAATGCAAATTCCCCAGGAATTGCAAAACCAACCGTATCGGGAACATTAATGGTAGTTGCACCGGCTTGAATTGTTGCCTCTATTAATTCGTAAAGAAATTTACGGTCTGAGCGTGTAGCATCCATTGCGGAAAATTCTATGTCATTGCAGTAAGTTTTTGCCCTTTTCACTCCGGAGACAGCCATCTCTAAAACCTCTCTTTTGTCTTTTTTTAATTGATGCGCCAGATGAATGTCAGAACTTGAAATAAAAACATGGATCCGAGGATTTTTTGCATCCTGAACTGATTTCCATGCTATATCAATATCTTCTGGAATTGCTCTTGCCAAAGCGCAGATACTCGGTTTTCTAACTTGCAGTGCCACTGCAGAAACAGCCTCCGATTCTTTTTGGGAATTTGCCGGAAATCCGGCTTCAATAACGTCTACTCCAAGCTTTTCAAGCTGAAAAGCCAAGCTTAGCTTATCTTTGGCCCTAAACGCTACTCCTGGCGTCTGTTCCCCATCTCTGAGTGTTGTATCAAAAATTTTAATTCTTTCTTTTTCCATAAAAAAAATCTCCCTTTTCCAAAGCTTATGCTTGGTTTGGGAGATGTTAAATTGTTTTAAAGTCTTTCTCCCAAGCCGTTAGCCCTCCAAAAGGAGTCCGCTAAGGCCTAGAAATAATAAAGACTTTAATTTCATTTAGTTAATTTATTCTAAATTAAAATAATTGAAGAGTCAAGATTTTTACGCAAGCATAATTCCTGCCATAAATCTTCCTGTTTTTCTTTTTTGGAATCTTTCCGAAAAGAAAATTTTGTTATTTTCAAAAGTGCAGATTTTTGAGATTTCTATATTTTCTCCCAAAATTCCCGCTTTTAATAATTGCTGCTTATTTTCTTCCCACAAATCAATTTTTTCGTAATGGGAAAAACAGATTGATGGGCCAATTCCAGCTATTATGTCTTTTGGATTTGAATTAAAATGTTTTTTCAAAGCTTTTACTGTTTTATATGCAATTGATTTTTCCGTTCCTTTAAATCCTGCGTGACAAGCTCCAATTACTTTTTTCTTTTTATCAAAAAACAAAATTGGCGCGCAATCCGCAACCACAATGGAAAGACAGATGTTTTTAATATCCGTAATTAACGCGTCTGCTTTTGGTATTTTTTGAGATTTTGAGGCAACAACTATGATTTTTGAACCATGGACTTGATTTGTAAAAAAGAAGTTTTTTAAAGGAATTCCAATTGCTTTTGCCAAAAGATTTCTGTTTTTAAGTACAACTTGAGAATCATCCCCTGTATAAGAAACTAGATTTAAAGACTCATAGGGAAATTTACTCAAGCCGCCGGCTCTGGTTGAAATAAAATGGGTTAATCCTTTTTGATCCAAAAGATTTTTAAAAGAGAAAAATGTAAGATTATTTATTTTTTTCCTAACCATTCTTTTTTTACCTTACTGAAGCTATCTTCCAAGATTGCCAGCCTGATTTTTCTAGATAAATCTATAACAAAATGTATATTATGATAACTTGCTAGCCTATATGCCAAGAGCTCTCTTGCTCTAAATAAATGGTGAACATAAGCTCTGGTAAAGTTTTTACAAACATAGCAATTGCAATTTTTATCAAGCGGCAGTTTTGAAGTTTTCCAAATTGTTTTTTGAATATCTATTCTAAATCTGTTTTCCAAATTTCCTTCTTTTGGCGACACAAAAATAAATCCGGTTCTACCAAGTCTGGTAGGAATCACGCAATCAAAAGTGTCAATTCCTCTTTCTACAATTTCAAAAACGTCGTCTATTTCCCCTACTCCCAATAAGTGCCTTGGCTTTTCATCGGGAGAATGTGGAACCGACCAGTTTAAAACATTAATCATTTCTTTTTTGCTTTCTCCGACCGCAACTCCGCCGATTGCAATCCCGTCAAAAGAAAGTGATGAAATAAATTTTGCGGATTTTTCTCTTAAGTCCTTATAAATTCCTCCTTGAGTTATCCCGTATAAAAACTGATTTGTTTTTTGTTTGCGGTGAAAAGCAACGCTTCGAACCGCCCATTTGTGGGTTCTTTCAACCGCTTTTTCTACTTTTTCATGCGTTGCCGGATATGGCGGGCAATCATCAAAAGCAAGGATTAAATCCGCTCCGATTCTATGTTGAATTCCAATTGACTCCTCGGGAGTAAAATAATTTAAGGAGCCGTCCAAATGCGACCTGAATTTAACGCCGTCTTCAGTTATTTTAACTAAAGTCGGAGCTTCTTCGTCACTATTTTTTGAGCGCTTGGTTCCAGCCAAAGAAAAAACTTGAAAACCTCCGCTATCGGTCATAGTCGGACCATTCCAGCTCATAAATTTTGCCAGTCCTCCGAACTTTTGAATTAGATCTTCACCAGGTCTAAGATGCAAATGGTATGTGTTTCCGAAAAATATTTGCACTCCGATTTCTTTTAAATCCTTCGGGGTTAACGATTTTACACTTGCCTGGGTTCCAACAGGAACATACATTGGGGTTTCAATTATTCCATTTGGAGTTTTAAAAATTCCAGCTCTGGCCTTAGTTTGTTTGTCTTTTTTTACAATTTTAAATTCAAAATTTTTCATTAATTGAGAGCCTGACGAAGTTTTCTGACCTCTTGTTTAAATTGTTCCCCACGATCTTTGTAGTTTTTAAACAGACCAAAACTTGCGCAAGCAGGAGATAAAAGAACAACGTCCCCAGTTTGGGCGATTTTCGAAGCCGCCTTAACAACTGTTTCCATATCCTTTGCTCCCTCAATAAAAACTATTTGCGATTTGCTATATGCTATTTGCTGTTTTATTTTTTCCCATTCTTTACCAATTCCAATTATTGCTTTTATATTTTCAGAGTCTGAAATCACTTCTCCTAATTCCTCGAAATTACTATTCTTACTCGACCCTCCTAAAATTAATATTTCAGGATCCGAAAAAGCTTCTATTGCGGCAGTTGCCGTTTCCGGAGTCGTAGAAAACGAATCGTCATAATATCTAACTCCTTTAATTGTATCGACCAACTCCAATCGGTGCTCGAGTCCTTTAAAAGTTTTTAAAACCTCTGCTATATTTTTAAAAGATACGCCTTCAATTCTTGCAGCTGTTACCGCAGCACAAATATTTTCAAAGTTATGTTTTCCGGGAAGAATAATTTCCGAACAATCAATTACTTTTTGCTCAACGCCATCGGTTTTGAACCAAATTGAATTATCTCTTACAAAACACCCATTATCTAAAACACCCTGTTCTCTGCTCACTTGATAAATTTTTCCTTGAGTATGAACATCTGATTCTCTGCTTACCGGATAATCGCGGTTTAAAATTGCAAAATCATTGTGGTCTTGAAATCTTAAAATATTTCTTTTTGCGTCAATATAGGAAATCGTGTCTTTGTGGTAATCTAAATGCTCCGAGGTAACCATTAAAACTACGGCAATATGCGGACTCTTTTTAAGATCCTGGAGCTGAAAACTGGATAGTTCGAAAACAACAATTGACTGAGTACTTAATTTATCCAAGATATCCAAAGCGGGACTGCCTATATTTCCAACTAAATATACATCTCTTCCTTCTTTTTTGAGCATTTCATAAACTAGAGAGGAAGTGGTTCCCTTTCCTTTCGTTCCGGTTACACCGATTATTTGACAGGGGCAAAAATCGAAAAAAAGCTTGGCCTGGGAAGTAATTAAAGTCTTTGTTTTTTCAAGCTTTGGGTCTTCCCTATTTATCCCCGGACTTCTAACTATTAGATCAAATTGATTAAGATTTTCTAAATAATTTTTTCCTGAAATAGACTCTGCTTTTATCTTCTCTGACCTTCTTAAATATTCCGGTTCAAGTTTATTCTTTTCTTTTTGATCTAAAATTGTAACCTTAGCACCCTTACTGTTTAGATATTCCGCGCTTGAAATTCCCTCTATCCCAAGTCCTAAAACGGCAACTTTTTTGTTTTTAAATTTGTTTTTTTGTTGATCACTCATAAGAGGAACCCGAGTTTAATTATTTTGTGCCAACGGCAGGATTCGAACCTGCGACATGACGCTTATGAAACGTCCGCTCTGCCCCTGAGCTACGTTGGCTTATGGCTAGTCCTTCTATTAACCCTATGATTTTAGCATAAAATCTTGATGGACGCAGGACTCTTATAGTTAATGTTCCAAAATAATTGTCATAATTTGCATAAACTTTTTTATTTATTGTTTTTTTATAAACAATTCCTCTGAACTGCTCCAGAGGAATTCCTGTAACTTCCGCCCAATATTTATTAATTAATTTTCCTCTCTTCATGTGGATTTGATTTATTCCTACGTGACAACGGAGTTCTTTTTTTTCAATCACGAAATATCTTTCCAGCCAAGATATAAGGAATTGGATCATTTTTGGATCAGAATTACAAAACTCCACCATTCTACTCTTTTTACTTCCTTCTGCCCAATATAAAGCAACTCCAGCAATTAAAAATTCCCTGTTGCCCAATTTCCCAATTCTTCTTACTCCTAATTTTTTATATCTGTCTATGTTTCTAATCCATCTTTCCTTTTGGAGGAATGCACTTTTTAGACGGCCACGTTCGGCACCCTCTATACTTGACTTTCTTAATTTTTCAATTTGTGATATTGAAAGAATAATATCTCTGGTCCAAATGCTTGCGGTGCTTTTTGAAACTTTCAATTTTTTTGAAATTTCTTTTACGCTTACGCCTTGCTCTCGTAGTATTCGAGCTTCTAATCTCAGCTTGTATTTAGCCATAAAGAACCTACTAAAATCGGCAGTACTATTACTATACCGTCTGTTCTATTTTCTGTCAATCCAAGTTGACCAAGGCCAAATAAACTGCTATAATAGCTTCACGCGCGGGGTAGTGTACAGTGCACATGAGGCTCAAAATGGGCCCTTTTATTAGTAATAGTGAAAGTGAACTTGGCTATATCGGTGAAACCCTACCAAGGGCAATACCGAGGGAACCCTAATTTATTAGGGACACCGTAGAGACTAAACGCCGAGCTCCCTATTAAGGGATGATGATATAGTCCGACACTTTGAGTAATCAAAGATAACAGATGCATAATCTCATAGGCTAGGCGCAACTCCTAGCCCCGCAACACATTTTAAATCCTCTTTGATATAATCAACAGATGGAAAATCACCAACCAATTAAACAAGAAGTTTTGACTAATTCTCCTCAAACCGCTTGGATTTTTGACGTTGACGGCGTCATAACCAATCCCGCAGAAAAAAAAGTAACCGAACTTGGGCTAATTGATGCAATAGCTAAAAAAATAGACTCGGGAGACATTGTTGCATTAAATACTGGAAGATCAGTCTCTTGGATGATTGATAGAGTTATATCCCCTATCAAGGACGCGGTTAGGAACAAAAGTAAATTGATTAATTTTCTTGCTGTTGGTGAAAAGGGCGGGACGTGGGCATATTTTGAAAATGGCGAGATGGTGGCTAAAACAGACGAAGAAATTTCAATTCCTCAGTCGCTTGAGAATGACGTGAGAAGAGTAATTGAAGATGATTTTGCTGGCAAAATGTTTTATGACGAAAGCAAGCTTACTATGCTCTCGACCGAAATGATTGATGGGCGTTCAATCCAAGAATACGCACAAGAACAACTGGTTCTAATTGAAAAAATGAAAGAAATTATTGGGAAATCTGAATATCAATCGCTTGATTTAAAAATAGACCCCACAACTATTGCAACCGATATCCAAAATCCTAATGTTGGTAAACATTTTGGAGCAAGAAGAATTGTAAACTGGTTAGAAAAAAGAGGGATTAAACCAACTCACATAATTGCACTTGGTGACAGCCAATCGGATACAGAGATGGCTGAAGAATTACAAGACGAATATCCTGTTGAATTTGTTTTCGTCGGAGATAAATCAAAATTGGATTCAAGCAAGCTAAAAAAAGAGCCTGTTTTTACAGAAAAACGCTTTGGGGAAGGAACTTTGGAGTTTTTATCCTCATTTAAGGAATAAATCGAACCATCTTTGCCAATTCGGCCTTATATCAGGCTTGGGTTGATTTTTTTCCGGCTGAATCAGGTCTTTTGGAATTATAATGTCCTGTTCTCCAGGCTTTGACATAAATAACCTGTCTCTTGCCTGTTCTTCTACAAACTGGTCGCTTTGAACGTATGATAATTCAGCCTTTAGTTTTTGGTTTTTAGCTTTTTCCAGATCAAGGCTTTTTTGCGCCGTGGTTAAAAGATCCTGTTTATGCCAAAGGTCATAAATTGAATGGACTAAGTTGTTGATAATGACTAGAAGAACGGCAATTGAAATTATGTAAATAATCTTTTTCACACTTTGATCTTAGCAAAAATTTAAGAAATAGTCATTTTCTGCTTGACACAAACTAGCTATAGTGATATTATAGGATACTGTAAGATGAAACCTATAAAACTTCGAGATGCCCACGATCAGTTTAAAAGATTTCTAAAAGAGAAAAAGCATTCAAACTCAACTGTTGTTGCCTACGGCAAAGACATTGATCAGCTTATTTCTTTTTTGGAAGAGCTTAAAAAAAGTAATGTCCATGAGGTAACTCAAGGGGACATTGAGGCTTTTTTGGCCAAAATGTCGGCAAAAGGCTATACTCCAAAATCAATTTCCCGAAAAATCAATTCAACCAGAACTTTTTACAGATTTTTAAAGGTTAATGAATATGTTACCGATGATCCTTCGCTTTTGGTCGCCCACCCAACCTACCAGCTTGCAGCGCCAAGAATTTTAAACCCGACCGAATACAGAGCCTTAAGAGATGCCGCCAGAAATGATCTTCGGATGTATGCAATTATTGAGCTTTTGCTTCAAACCGGAATCAGAATCGGCGAACTTGCCAATTTAAGGCTTTCCGATATTATAAAAGACAGCTTGCATATTGCCACATTTGAAAAACACGAGGAAAGAAGTGTCCCTTTAAATAAAAGGGCTAAAGAAGCTTTAAATAATTATTTAAAAATTAGGCCTGAGTCAAAAGACGACCACGTTTTTATTACAAAATCGGGCAAACAATTCTTAATCAGGAACATTAGAACTGCTGTGGAACGCTACTTTAGATTGGCGGAAATTAAAAATGCCAAGGTTAATGACCTAAGGCATACTTTTGTCGCCCACCACTTAAAACACGGTGTTTCCTTGGTAATGCTTTCCAAGGTTTTGGGACACAAAAGGCTTTCTACGACCGAGAGATATCTTCAATACGTTCCGGAACGAGGAAAAGAAACCAACATCCTCACCGAACTCTAATAAACAACTTCGCTTCTCTTAATAGCTCCCGCAAGAGAATTCATTTGAAGCGTATCTAAATTGCTTTCTTTAATTCTGAGTGGTTCACGCTGTTTCAAAGTAGCAATTCCATAATTTTTGACCTCAACCCAAGTATCTGGCAAAGAAAGAGTTGTGTTGAAAGAATATATTATATATTTACTGTCTAAATCACCAGGTGTTTCCTGAATTTTCAGCCACGGAATTGCAATGTTCCCTTTAGTTTCATTAAATAATCCTAAATTTAACAGCATTTCATAATCTGTGTCGTTCTTTATGTCTACTATTGATGTAACTAAATTAGCTTGTCTTTCTAATTCAGCTTCAGAAGGCTTTTCCTTATCTTTTACATATCTTTCTTGCAATCTTTCCTTTGTATCTTTCTTTGTATATTCAACACGTGCTGAACAGACACTGGAAAGTGCCTTCCAGGCTTTTGACATTTCTGTTTCAGGAGCAACCCGAGATTGTCTTTCTAATGATTCCTTATCAATCATGAGTGGAATTTAGCAGAAAGCGATTACTATGTCAACAAATAATGTACGTCCGCTTGGATTCCCTTCTTCGCCCTTCGGGTTTTAAAGGGCACCTGAATTAAACCGTGGGTCAGGATGGATTCGAACCATCGAACTTCCATCTTATAAGGATGGCACTCTAACCGCTGAGTTACTGACCCGGTAAATAATTATATCATAGCCTTAACCTTGTGGTCATAGCGGTCAGAAATTGCTTTAATTGCCATCATGATTTTTTCTTTCAATAAAATATTGCTTACTAATAAACCGCATGTCCCATGACCAAATCCCTTATGGTCTATGTTAAGTCTTGTACTATTTTTAATATAGGGCTTTGTAAACTGAGATAAAGGAATTTTTAATTCTTCACTCCAATATTGCATCTCTTTTCTAATGTCCATATCATTATATAGATGCAGAAAAACTTTTATTCCTTTTTTAGGAATTTTTAATGATCTCATCATCCAATATAAGCTGAATTTGAGTACTTTAGGGTCTGTATTATTAATAAATATCGGACCATTCATCCGCTTGGCTCCTTCGCCCCAATAAAGAAATAAACCTGCTAATTCAAGTTCTTTTTTGCTTAAAGTAGTCCATCGTTTTTTTTCTTTTTCATAGGTTAGGTTTATTCTGTTCTCGCGTTTTTTTTGTTTCGTAATCCTTATTTTCTCAATGCTCAGAAATTTATTTTTTTTCCTACTTTTTTCAAGACTTGTTATTTGACTTTTTGTTAACGGAAGCTTAACAAGCCAGTCAGAAAGAGTGCTTTTTGCAACAATGATTTGCCGCCTTATTTCGCTATAAGTTTTACCTTGTTTTCTGAACTCAATAGCTTTTTGCCTAGCGTAAAATTTCGCCATAATCCGAACAGACTATTTCATACGAGAATATATAGCTTATATGGTACGGTAATTTAGTAAAAAGTCAAGGAGTTTATAGTCTGGCTCTGGAGGCAACTTCGGCTTCTATAGTTGTTACATCTTTCCCATATTTAAGCCTCGATAATTCTTTTATAAGTTCTGCTACTCTGGGGTTTTCCAATGCTTTTTCCTGCGTCATATCCCGGGTTAAATCCATCGAAAACGGAGGAACCGGTTCTCCATTTACGACCGTTTTTACATATGCATTATACCTATCAACGTTAATTAAGTCAGCTTCTGTAAAAACGGGTTGAAATTCATGCTGTAAGTAATTTGCGTCGGTTACTCCAACCCTAAAAGATACCAAGGTTCCAACGTTTCCAAAAATAGCATTTTTAACTTCTTCATCCATTTGGCCAATAAACTGGTTAGCAACGATTAAATTAAGCCTGTATTTTCTTGCCTCGGATAAAATTTGGGCAAAATCAGGAGTGGCAAAGTTTTGAAACTCATCTACGTATAAATAAAAATCTCTTCTCTTTTCTTCCGGAATATCTTGCCTACTCATTGCCGCAACCAAAATTTTCGGAACTAGAATAAGACCTAAAAAGCTTGAGTTTTCTTCTCCAATTCTTCCTTTGGAAAGAGAAACCAAAAGAATTTTTCCTTGATCCATTACTTCCCTAAAGTTAAAAGCCGACTTTGATTGTCCGATTATATTTCGCATCATTTTGTTAGTAACAAATCGTCCGAACTTAGAAACGATATAATCTAACACTTCCGACTTATGGAAATCTGAGGTCTGAGCAATTTGGTCTGTCCAATAGCGCCTGACAATCGGATCCTGAACCTTTGGCAATAATTCTTCTACAAAAGATGAGTCGGTAAGAACACGGACTACCTCAACAAAAGTGCTTCCCGGCTCCGACATTACTGTTAACATTGCGTTCCTGATTGAATGCTCAAATCTTGGTCCGATAATTCCTGTTTTATTAGGATCATAAAGCTTATACATAAGCCCGACAATTGATGAAACAACATAATGTTTTTCTTCCTCCGTCTGGGCTTCTAACATATTTAACCCCATTGGCCTATCAATATCCGATGGATTAAAAAGAATTACATCCTCTGCTCTTTCTGGAGGAATAAGAGGCAATAATTTTTCAATTGTGTCATGCGGATCTATAAAGCAAACCCCTTTCCCAGCCTTAATGTCCTGTAAAATCATGTCTTTTAGCAATTCTGATTTACCGACACCGGTTTTCCCGACAATATACATGTGCCTTCGTCTATCATCTTCTTCCATGTAAATCGGCTTGGCAAGGCCCCTATAAGTGCTTCTTCCAAGATAAAGTCCGGATTCGGGAATCACCGCAGGAGCAGGAGCCCTTTTTGAAGCAAGCCAATGGATATGCGGAGTAGTAACCGATTTATTTGGAAAATGGAAAATCGTTGCCAACTCTTCGCTGGTTAAAACACCTGTTTGACCCCGCATCGGCATATAGCGGTAAATAAAATCGGATACGAAAAGGTTTTTAAACCTTAATTTATTTTTCTTAAATGAGTTTGCGCCTGCAAACTGGCTAAAAGATCCAACCAAATTATCAAGATGCGATTTTGCAACTTCCTGACTGCTAGATGAAACAACCATTCTAACAACCACGTTAAATCCAGCCTTTGAAATTTTATTTTCAATTCCCTCAAGCTCTTTTGAATCGGCCGAGTATTTTGCTGTTTCAGGATTTGCCTCAGATTTTTTAGTTTTTGCAATATATGATCGCCCGTTTTTCTGCCATTTGGAATCGGCAGGACTTACCATAACTTGGATTGCCGCGCCTTCCCCCTCGGTCATTTTTGCCAATACTGAAGTTATGGAAGACAACGGATCGGTTGGCAAATCTTTAAAAACTTTAATCGGCATATAATTTGAACTTTTAAGTTTTAAGCTTGCGTAAGCAACTTTTCCGGATTCTGAAAAAATATTATATTCGTTGCCAAATGTTTGCCCTTGTCTTGCCGTTTTATCCGTTACTTCAATTATCTCGGCATCAGGATATGCCCCGTTAATTTGTTTTTCAATCATATCCTTATATTTGTTGGGGGTGTTTACATATAATCTGATGTCTTGTGGCATTCCGACGATTTCAAAAGACAAAGACGGCTGAAGTTTTAAAAAACTAAATCTTCCGCCCTTTTTCATCGAGGCAAAACTTGAAAAAAGCTGTTCTGCCGCATCTATTTTTATTTCGTTATCCCGGGGAAGCGAGACTTGCAAAAGAGTTGAATTTAAAGATTCTTTTTCTCTGTGTCTATTTCTGTAAAAGATGAGCAACGTGTAAAATATTGCGATAATTACCGCGACCAAAATTACCGCAACAATTAGTCCCAAGATAAATGCAATTAAAAGAGTGTTTATATTTTGAGCTGTAATCATACCTGCTTAAATACCTTTCCGTGCATCTTTTTAAGCTGTCTTAAAACGGCAGTCGCCATCCAAAGGATTGAATCAGTTATATTTTTATCCGTTTTAACTGCTTGCGCTGCCTGCTGTTGAGTCATTGGTAACTGAACATTTCCGGTTGGCTCTATTTGAGGCTCGGGGATAGGTTCTCTAATTCCGATTTTAAAATGATCCTCGGTTAATTGCGGTTTTTCTTCCGAAACTGCCTCAACTCCCACATCTGCAGCCTCCGGATGAATTTGAGGCTCGCTTTCGCTTGCTTTTACGTAATCTGAAACAGGACCGGTTTCCTTGTTTATGCTTCCCACGGGAACCGATTGAACTTGCTGCAAACTAGAATCAACCATTGCTTGAGGATTTTGATCCTGATTTAATTGATTGTCATCGTTCATACATAAACATAATATCATTATTTAGAAGCGCAGACAATTGAAGCTAAATCACTCGCAAGGGGTTTGACCTGTTTCTATTGCATACTGCTCTTTTGTTATACCGCACCCAGGACATTGATCCCCAACAGGACCAAGAGCTTTTTGACCGCATTTCGGACAGACAAAACCTTCCCCTTCAAGAAAACTATTTAAAGTTTGGTATTTTTCAAAAATATTTGAACTTTTAATCGGACAGCTTCCTTTTACTTTAGGAGGCTCATAGCCAAATTTATGAACAAATGACGCAAATTCTTCTTTTGGTTCAAAAATAATCCTTGAGCCTATTTCTAAATCTCTTTTTACTTCAAGAGCAAAATTTTCTAAAGCATGGAAAGCTTTCTTTCTTTCCTCAATTGAACCGAATCTCATGAATTTTACAAGCTGATCTATTCTTGGATTAAGTATCTGCATTGCTAAATTAAATCTTTCCCGCTCTAGAGGATCATTTCTTAAGGAAAAATTTCTAGATAGAATCTTATCTACTAAATCTTCTGGCAAGAGACTTGTTATAACCGGTTTGCTTATAAAATCCTCAGCTTGAGAGAAATTACTTTCTGTTCCCGATAACTCTTGAAACGCCCGATTAAAATCAGTGACAGTTGGGTTATCAACTCTTATGGCTGCCATTGAAATTTCTTTTTTATCCTCGTTCTTTTTAACTTTGCCGATATAAAAAAAGCCATATGGACCATAGCCCTCCTTTTCGTCTCCGGGCGGACTTGCCCAAACTACAGAATCTCCGTCTTTAGCTGTTATAAGTTGCATTTCTAAATATTCTATTCCGGCTGCCTCCGCTGTTTCCCTGTAAGTAGATTCTTTTCTAAGCCTACGTTCCTCAATAGAGCGAGCAGCTTTAGTCCCCATTGCTTCAAGTCTATGAGTATCACGAAGTTTCCATCCTTCATCACCAGACTTTGAAAAAATTAATTGATAATTATATTTTTGAAGCTTAAACCTGTATTCGCCCAGGTACGATACTATGTCTTCTCTAAGCTCTTGATCAAAAACTTTATTTTCGTACTCAACGCTAAAGCCTGCTGACGAGACTAATTCTCTTGGCTTAATAGATACTCTCCCTCTTTGATCTGCTTCTTTTCCCATAAAAAAACTCCTTTTTTCCGAAGGAGTCAATCGCTTCTGCTTCGGAAGACTTTTTCCCGCACAAGCGGGACAGGGATCTGGCTTTACAGTTGCGGCACAGCGTTGGAATTTCACCAACTTCACCCGATTTTTTTAATCCAAACTATTTCTTTGTGTTTTTCCTTTTTATTTATAACTCTTGCCATGGTAAATAGCAAATCCGAAAGTCTGTTTAAGTACATAATTACGTTTTTATCAACCGCTTCTTTTTTTGAAAGATCAACCACTCTTCTTTCCGCTCTCCGGCAAATTGTTCTGGATAAATGAAGGGCTGAACCGGATCTTGCCCCTCCCGGCAAAACAAAATGTTCAAGTTTTGGAAGAATTTTTGCCCATTTATCGATTGAGTCTTCAAACTCCTTAACTCTTTTTTCTAAATAAATATCTATTTTTTTATTTCTTTTTGAACTTGCAAGTTGGCTTCCCGCTTCAAACAAATCCTGCTGGATTTTTAAAAGTACTTTTATTATCATTTTGTCCTTAAGATTTGCGATTACAAAACCTAAAGAACTATTGAGCTCATCGACAGTGCCATAAGCTTCAAGTCTAATATGAGATTTTGAAATTTTTTTTCCGTCGATAAGAGAAGTTTTGCCTTTATCTCCTGCCCTTGTATAAATAGTCATTTAATCAACATTCGGAGTAGCCGCAGCTGTAGCATTTTCTGCAGCCTTCCTCGTAAGCGAGGCTTCCGCTCCCACATTCTGGGCAGATATCAAAGAGTCCTGTCGTTATTCCTTCGCTTGCCGACAGATCGCCTTGCGGAGTTTGCAATGATAATTGCTCTAAAACGACTATATCTTCTTGTTTTTGTTCCTGAGGTTTCTCGGTTATGTTATTTAAATGCCCGTTTGTTGCTATCCCGTTTAAATGACCATTGGAGTGCCCATTTAAATGGCTTTTGTTTTTGTCTTCAACTGCTCCGTTAACCGCAAACTCAAAGTGGGTTGCTAAAACTTTAGCAACGGCATCAGGCAAGGATCTAACTCTATTGGCGCCAAAACCAATGCTTTTTGCTCCCCCGATTCCCACAAGATGCGCCACGATTTGCCTTACCCTTTCTCTTGCCGGCAAATCTCCGTTTAATCTAAGAGTTACTGAAATCATCCGTCCTAATGCATCCGCCATCGCCGCAACATCGGATCCGCTTTTTCCGACAGTTATAAATACTTCAAAAGGGTCTTTTTTTTCGTTATGATTAATGGTGACGTACGTTTTTCCAACCGGAGTATCCGTTTGGTAAGTAACTCCTTCCACCATGTAAGGCCTTGGAAGAAGCGGCTGGGGTGTGGTTTTTGGTTTTTCTTCTACTTTTGTTTCTTCTCTTGATAAAACCCCTTCTCTTGATCCTTCTCTCATGTAAGCAATCCCCTTAAGTCCTGAGTCATAAGCCAAAGTATAAAGTCTTTCAACGTCTTCTACGGTGTGTGTCTTGGGGGCATTTACGGTTTTTGAAATCGATGCGTCGACGTAATCCTGAGCAGCCGCCTGGACTTTGATATGTTCTTCCGGCGTTAAGTCATTTGCCGAAACAAAGTAATCAGGTTTTGGATCCTCAGGATGGGCTTTTTTCCATTCCTCAAAAAGAGGATGATACATTGTGTGCTCACCAAGTCTGTCACGCCTTACAAATTCAAACTCATAAACCGGTTCAATACCGGATGAAACACCGGATAAAAGCGACGTCGATCCGGTCGGGGCAATTGTCATTAAAACTGCATTTCTCATTCCCTGTTTTTTAATTCTTGCCCTTATTTCTTCGGGAAGTCTTTTAATATGCCATCCCTCAAGATATTTTTCTTTGTTAAATTTAGGAAATGATCCTTTTTCAGTAGCGATATCCGATGAAGCAATGTAAGCATTATCCCTTAGTGTTTTAAATATTTTGTCAATTATTTTAAGCGATTCTTCTCCACCGTACCTTACTTCCATTTTAATTAGAGCATCGGCCAGTCCCAAAATTCCAAGCCCCTGCCTTCTAATGTCTTTTGCTACTTTTTCATTCTCTTTATAAAAATAGCTGGTGTCATCGATTACGTTGTCTAAAAATCTTACAGCGACCCTTACGTCTTTTGCAAAAGATTCATAATCAAATTTTTTGCTTTTAACGTAGGCTGCCAAATTCATTGCCCCCAAATTACAAACTCCCCAGGCAGAAAGCGGCTGTTCTCCGCAGGGATTTGTTGCAATCAGGTTTTCAAAATACCAGGTGTTTGATCTTTTATTGCTTCTGTCCAAAAAATGAAGTCCGGGCTCAGCCGATTTCCAGGCGGCTGTGCAGATTAAATCCCATAAATATTTTGCTTTAACTGTTTTAAGAACATTTACTTTCCCGCCGATTTTTTTCCATTCTTCCAGATTTCCCGTCCATTTTTTATCGTATCTAGGATCATCCAAATCAGGATAAACCAAATCCCAGTTTTCATCTTTTTTAACTGCTTCCATTAAAGCATCGGAGATGCAAACCGAAAGATTTGCGCCGTTTATTTTATTTAAATCTTGCTTAACCGTAATAAATTCTTCTATATCAGGATGCCAATCCCAAAGCATCAGCATTAAAGCCCCTCTTCTTGATCCCCCCTGTTGGACAATGTCTTTGGTTGCCAGTGAATAAAGCTCTGCCCAGTTAATCGGGCCTGAGGAAAACCCGTTGACTTTTTTAACCCTTGATCCCCTTGGCCGAAGAGATGAAAGATTAAGCCCCACTCCGCCGCCGTGAGCCATTATTTCTATCATCTGGGTTAAGTTTGCCATTATTCCGCCTCTTGAATCGGGGGGATTTGGAATTACAAAACAGTTGTAGTAGGTAACGTCAAAACCGGTTCCGGCGCCCGCCAGAATTCTTCCTCCGGGTAAAAATTTAAAATCCCGCATTGCTTCATAGAATTTTTTTTCCCACCTAACCCTATCCTTTGGTTTTTCAACCTTGGCAATTCCTTTTGCAACCCTTTTCCACATCTGATCCGGAGTTTTTTCAATTGGATTGCCCTTAGGATCTTTTAAGGAGTACCTGTCTAAAAATACTTTCTCTCTTATGCCGTCTAATTTCATATTTCTAAAATAACTTCTATTTAATTAACCTTTTTACTTCTTTTTCAAAATCTTCTACGTCGACAAATCTTCTAAAAACACTCGAAAATCTTATGTATGCTACTTTATCAATTTTTTTTAATCTTGCCGCAACCAGTTGGCCGATTTTTTTACTTTCTACTTCAACCGAGTCTGCTCCCCTTAATTCTCTTTCTACTTCCGTTACTATTTTTTCGATATCTTCCACCGAAACTGTTGTTTTCTCGCAAGATCTTATAATTCCGTTTTTTAATTTATCCCTATTGAATTGTTCCCGTTTTCCGTCTTTTTTTATAACTACCAAAGTTACATTTTCAACTCTTTCGTAAGTCGTGAATCTTTTTTCACACTTAACACAAGCTCTTCTTCTCCTTATTGTCTCTAAATCTTCGCTATCTCTGGTTTCTACTACTTCTGTGTCTCTGCTTCCGCAATAAGGGCATTTCATAATGCTTGCACTAAATCTAGTGTCCAATAGGATGGTATTGCACTAGATCTGCTCTGTCAACTATTAATATCTATATCAAAAAAGCTCAGTCGTTTTTTTAGCCTCAAAATTGGTTTTTGCAGAAAACAACTAACTACTGAGGAAAAATATTTACCTAAACAGAGTAAAAAATTTGTACGCTAATAATTAAAGCTTTAATTACCTGAGTTTATTACTTGTTGCCTCTTTCTCAAATTGTTCTATGCTTTTTTCGCTTTTTAAAAGATCTTGTCTGTTTTGACCGGAAACCATTATCTCCAATTTCTCTAAAATTTGCTTTTGGTTTTTTAACGAAGCGATAAGATTTCCCCCGGTGTCTGAAACTTGCATCCCCTGCTGTTTTGCGTCTTGAAGTTTTGAAAGCGCATCTTCATAATAATTTTCTCCTTTTGAAATTGTCGTAATTGCCAATTGGTACTTTCTATCCGGTCTTATAAAAAGGAAAATTCCGGCATTTAATCTTTTATCGGCCTGTAAAATATCAAACTGAGCTTTTTTTAAAGGATCCGAAATAAATAAACTGATAATCCTATCTCTTGCCATTTTTAAAAAGTAGAATGGACTATCCGGCAAAAGCCCCGGATATGGAAGTTGATAATCGCTAACTATGTCCGCATATTCAAGTGACGTTTTTTTGCTTTCGGAAAAAGTATAGGAGAAGCAGCCGAAGAAAATCAGCAAAAAGAGAAATGAAAAAAATATTTTTTTCATAGTTATCTTTTTGCAACTACATTTAAAATGTCGCTTACTTTGGAATCAAAGCTATCTTTAAAGAGAGGTCCCAAAAATTTCCCTCCATAGAAAGAGATATCGTTAAATCCGTTTTTCTTTAAGAGATTTTTAATTTTATCTTTATCTAGATGGATTACGGGTGTCGAATTAATTGACCTAAATTTCCATTTTTTTCCATTAAAATCAAGAACAACTGTGTTAAAAGTTACGGTGCCATTTTTGGTTTTTGGAGGATCAAAAAAACGTAAAAATGCTTGCTCTTCTGTCGGAAGTTTATTTTTTGGAATTCCAAAATTAACATCAAAGACCCTTTTGTTTACAGTTAAGATTTTATCTACGTTTATAATCTGTAAAACAATAATGGCATTTTTAGGCATCAAGGCATGACTAACGGCTTTTAATACATCCTGGTAATTGGTAAATAAATGCGGGAAAGCATTTCCCATAAAAATTGCCGCCCCAAAGTTTCCCTTTTTTTCAGAAAGAACGTTTACATAGTTTCCTCCAATAAAAGATACGCTTCTGCCAATTTTTTCCGGTAATTTTTTGAGTTTTTCATTCGCTGCTTTACTCATTAAAAGACTACTCTCTATGCCAAAAACATTAAATCCTTCTTTGGCCAGGGCAATATCGTGTTCCCCCGTCCCAAAACCAATATCAATTATGTTTTTAATTTTATGTTTGTTAAGTAAATTGGCTAAATCAGGCATCTCGTTTTTTAATCTTTCTTCCCAATCGGTAACAACATCATAATGTCTTACTTGCCAATCGTGATATTCTTCTTCTCCTGTAAAAGGAAGCCTATCACCGACTGCCGCCCTAAAAACATCTCCTTTTGTTAACATTCCAATCAAATGATTTTGAGCATCAACTACCGGGAGGCGGCCTATTTTTTTAACATTCATAAGTGATTGGGCGCGTAGAAGCGGAGTGTCGGAAGTAACTGTTGTCGGGTTTTTGCTCATAATGTCTTCTGCTTTTAAAGAAAATATCTCATCTATTTTTTCCTCCATATCTTCGAAGTCACTTGTATGGACATAGTCTTGAGCCAACTCGTGCATGGTGGGGTAAAATTTATTTAGGATATCTTTTTCTGTAATAAAACCGACTATTTTACCGTCTTTACATACAGGAACTCCGTTTATTCCGCGTCCGAAAATCAATTTTGAAACATCCTTAACTGAGGTATTTGTTCTAACGGAGTCTATGGCGGTAGACATTACATCTGATACTTTCATGTTTTCTCCTGGTTCCTTTCAAGCCCTATGAATCGTATTTTATTTTATCTCTCGGTGGTTAAAATAGCAATAGTTCCTATTTAGCGGCGAGGAAGAAGTTTTTGCAAATCGGTTACGTTGTGTCTTCTCCAAAATCTACCTGATTCTAGTTGAAGGCGCTGGGAGTCTCTGTCAACAAATTTTCTCTGCTTGTTATCCCAACTCACACAGTATTTTTCTTGAGTATCTTTTTTTACATATCCTTCCTTTTTATACATTCCGAAAGTATGGTTATTGCCCTCAATTCCTAAAATTATTCCTGCTTCTGCTCCCGGAAGATCAAAACCACCCATTTCTTTAGACAAAAAAATTAATGCATGCGCAGTTTCGAATAACATTGTTCCAATTCCTCTTACTCTACGATATTTATCTACGGCATGACCAGCAACCGTAGCGTAGGTCATTCCTCGACCGGTTGGTTTAATAATAGTTATCGTTCCAGCTATTCGCTTCGATTTTTTATCTTCGGCAACTAAAAGTACGGCATCCGAATCCTTACTGCCATCATAATCCTTGTATAAATCCTTAATTCCTTCTTCACTTCCTAAGACAATATGATAACTAGAATGTTTTTCCGCGTACCTTTTAACATTTAGTTCTGCTGTTTGCCAGGTGGGAGCTATTCCGGCAAGATGTTCTATTACCGAAGCTTGACGAAATAATTCCGCTATTCTTGCCGCATCTTGATCTAAATTAGCAAGTCTTATTTCAACATTCGTCACTCCAACTCGTTCTTTTGGATCTTCCGCAACAACACCAATCCCAACTTCTGATTCTCTCATATTAACCTTCCTAAAAGGAGAAATATTATATTACCTGGTATAGATAAAGTAAAGCTTTCGCTTTAGTAAGGGTAATATTTGTTGAAGAAAAATTATTCTTTATAACCTATCTCCTCGAGGGCGACTTTGAGGCTTTCTTCTGGATCGTAAATAAAGGTATTAACCAATAAGTCGTAATTTTTTTCATCCCAATAAAGCCAATTTTCATCTCCGCTTGCGTATAGTCTTCGCCATTTTTCAAGATCGTTTTTTTCCCTGTCCAAAACTTCTTCTTTGGCTTTTGCTATTGGTATTTTTTCCCGGTTTACTAACCTGTCTATCCTAATTGCCGTTTGATCAACTCCTTTTATGTCATTACAGACAACCAGAATTTTAAAGATTCCGTCTATCCCCTGGGCATTAAAACCTGCCAGTTTAGTTTCCAAAACGATATTACTTTGGTTTGTTAAAATATTTTTAAGCGACTTGTCAAAATCCTGATCTTCGGCATCAGGACGCTTATTTGTGTCTTTTGGATCAAGTCCAAGCTTGCTTCTTACCGCTTCCCAAAAAACTTCTCCTCCTTCAATATGCCGCCAACCCAGGGTTTTTGCCAGACTTTTAGCCAAAGTTGTAGATCCCGAAGCGATTCTACCCGAAACAGTAATAATTCTAATGCCCGCTAAGTTAACTGGCTGATCCATAATTTATGAAGTTTTTTGGGAAACCATTAAGACTTCTTCTATTAATCTGTTTGCATAGCCATATTCGTTATCGTACCAGGCAATTACTTTTACCAAATTGCCTATTACCTGGGTTAAAGACAAATCCACAATGGTTGAAAAAGAGGAAGCAATAATGTCGGTAGAGACAAGCGGATCTTCCGAAACCGCCATTATTCCTTGGTACTCCGGTTTTAGAGCTTCATTTTTGAGAATTTGGTTTACCTCATCTTTTGAAGTTTCTTTTTTTAAAACAAAAGTAAAATCGGCAAGCGACCCGACTGTAACAGGAACTCTAAGCGAAAGCCCTTCAAATATTCCGCTTAACGCAGGTACTGTTTTTGCAGCCGCCTGAGTTGCCCCGGTTGAAGTTGGAATAATATTTACCCCGGCAGCTCTTGCTCTTCGGTAATCTTTATGTCCGCCGTCCTGAAGTTTTTGGTCCGAAGTATAAGCATGAATTGTTGTCATCATTGCTTTTTCAACGCCAAAATTTTCAACCATTACTTTTGCAACCGGGGCTATACAATTTGTAGTGCAAGAGGCGTTGCTGATTATATTTTCTCCTTTGTAATCCGTGGCATTAACTCCTAAAACATAAGTTGGCACATCATCTTTGGCCGGAGCCGATAAAACCACTTTTTTTGCACCGGCTGTTAAATGGGCGTTTAATTTATCGGCACTTGTTAACTTACCTGTTGATTCAATGACTACATCAATATTTAAGTCTTTCCAGGGCAAAAGACCTGGATCTTTTTGCGAAAAAACCGGAATCTTTGCTCCCTCAACAATAAGATTTCCGATTTGGTCTTTTAATAAATCCTGACCTGCCTCCTCGCAGGAAACATCTATATTTAAAATTGGGCCGTAAACTGTATCGTATTTTAAAAGATACATCCAGCCCTTAATGTCTGTTGAGGATCCGGCATTTATTGCCGCAACTTCTATGTCTTTATAAAATCGCTCTAAAATTACCCTATGGGCAATTCTGCCAATTCTTCCGTAACCGTTAATTGCAACTCTTGTCATATTTACATTATGTAGTATATACACAAAGAAAAATCGGATCAAGTGGAAATTTTAAGTTAACGCTTCTAATCCCGGAAGAGAGTCTCCCGCTAAAAATTCAAGCATTGCGCCACCGCCCATAGACACGAAGGAGAATTTATCAAAAATTCCGATTTTTGCAAGATATCCAATGGTATCTCCCCCTCCAACAACAGAATAAGCACTACTATTAATAATTCCCTGAGCGACTATTTTTGTCCCATCCTCAAACCCTTCTTCAACTACTCCCATTAACCCATTCCAAACAATTGTTGCGCCGTTTTCCATCGCTTCTGAAAAATCAGCTGCGCTTTTTTGAGTAATGTCTTTTCCCGTATCGTCTGAGTCGGCGATTAAAAGCTTTGATTTTCCTTCTCCCAATTGATCCTGCTTGTTTGATAAAACATCTTTAAGCTCCATTGCAATTTTTCCACCAACCAAAAGCGTATCTGCAAAAGAATTCATTTTTTTAACCAGCGGGAGTTTTGTTTCTATTTTTGCTCCGCCAATTACAATTATTAAGGGCCTTTTTGGATTTTCCAAAACTGCCGATAAAACACTAACTTCTTTTTCCAACCTAAGACCGGCATAATGAGGCAAAAATTTTGTAACTCCGACAACTGAGGAATGTGCGCGGTGAGAAACTGCAAATGCATCGTTAATGTAAATATCTGCTAAGGAAGCAAGTGTTTGAGAAAATGCAGGATCATTTTCTTCTTCTCCTTTATAAAATCTTAAATTCTCTAAAATAAAGAGGTTTTCTTTTATTTTCCAGCCGTCAAATTCCCCAAGTCTACCTTTTGTTAATTCCCCTTGGAATTTTTCTGCAAACCAGGAAGCAATAGGAGCAAGTGAAAGTTTTTGGTCAAAACCCGAAGGCCTTCCTAAATGACCCGCAATTATTACGTTCCCGAAGTTTTTAAAAAGAAGGTTAAGCGTATCAAGTGAGGCCACTAATCTTGAGTCATCAACAATCTGTCCGTTTTCCAAAGGAACATCCAAATCCAGTCTTAAAAGGATTCTTTTATTTTCAAGGTCGACGTCTTTTAAAGTATTAAGTTTAATCATTTAATCGGTAAATTCCTGGCAAAACATTTCACCGTATATTCCTCCGTCAATTACTCCTATCCCTATCTTACCAAAGTCGGTAGATAAAATGTTTTCTCTGTGCCCGGGGCTTTGCATCAATCCCTGCATCGCAAGATCAACGTTGGGAGCAAGCGCAAGATTTTCTCCGGCATAGGTGAATGAAATGTCGTTTTTTGCCATCCTGTCAAAAGGAGACAGGCCTTCGGGAGTATTATGCGAAAAATATCCTCTTTTAAACATATCTTCACAATGTTCCCTGCCGACAATTGTCAACCCCTGATCTAAACTTAGTTCTTTTACCCCTTGTTTTTGACGTTCTTGATTAACCATTGCAAACATCTGGCTTTCCGCTGTTTTATCAATACTTATATTATTTGTTTTAAAGTTTAAATTAACAGATTCATTACTTTTCGGTTCAACCGTAAAGAAAGCAAGCCCTTCGTTTACCGCGCCGCCAAAAACATTATTTATGTCTTTTCCAAAACCTTGCGTATTTGTAATTAATTTACTGCCGATTTTTGAAGATGAAACTGCTTTTCTTAGATAAGGCGAAACGGGTAAAGTTATAATCATAGTTAGAATAAAAGAAAGCAAAAGCAGAGCCGAAAACACCGAAGGAATAATTCCCGCGACACTATTTAGGTTTTTGTGAATTGTTGATTTAACAATATTTTTAAAAAAAACGGTTTTTTCTACAAAGTGCCCAAGGATAAAACCAATAATTATTTCCGTTAAAAAAGCGGCAATAAAAAATCCTATTGCTTTAGCAAATCCCTGCGGAATTGAAAAAATTTTAACCAAAATATAAGCAATAGAGGAATAAAAAGACAATCCAACGATAAAAGCTGAAACAAAACTGACAAAATCAAGCAAAGAAGAATAAAAACCAAGCGAATATCCTTCTATCGCATAAAAAATAATAACTATTAAAATCAAAAGGTCGACCCAATTTAGACTAAACTGATTAAAATTTAAAAAAGTTGTCAAATTTAACATAAATTCATTATACCAATATCGAAAAGTTGCCAGGTCAATCTATGAATGATATTATATCTAAGCCAAATGTATAAAATTATTAAAAAAAAATTGCACAAAAAAAAGAATATCTTTACTAACCCTAAACTTTGGGTGCTGTATTTATTAATAATTGCCGTAGCAACCTCTTTTTATATTTTTATCTTTAAGGACCTTCCTTCTCCGGCAAAATTAAGCGGGACAGCAGCCCCCCAAAGTACGCAAATATTAGACAGACACGGACAGCTTTTGTTTGATATCTACCGGGGGAAAGATTCTACCTTTGTGTCTTTACCGACAATTCCAAAATATATGCAAGATGCCACAATCGCCATTGAAGACCGCAGTTTTTACAGTCACGGAGCAATTGACATAAGGGGAATTCTAAGGGCTATTTACTCAATTGTTTTTCATAAACAAATTCAAGGAGGCTCTACTCTAACGCAACAATTAGTAAAAAACAGTTTATTAACTCAGGAACAAACAATTACAAGAAAATTAAAGGAAATAGTTCTTTCTTTTGCGACCGAACTTCTCTATTCAAAAAATCAGATCCTTGAGATGTATCTAAATCAAACGCCCTACGGAGGAACCGCTTACGGAGTTGAAACCGCTGCAGAAACTTATTTTGGCAAAAAGGCCAAGGATTTAGATTTAGCCGAATCGGCTCTCTTAGCCGGTCTTCCCGAAGCTCCAACAACTTACTCTCCCTTCGGAGCCCACCCTGAGCTTGCCAAACAGAGACAGAAACAAGTACTTAACGCTATGGTTGAAGAAAAATATATTACTCAAAAACAAGCGGATAATGCTTTTAAAGAGTCTTTAAATTACAAACGTTTTTCAAATAATATAAAAGCTCCCCATTTTGTTTTGTATGTTAAAGATCTTCTGATAAAAAAGTACGGAGAAAAAATGGTTGAGGAAGGCGGCTTAAAAGTCACAACCACTCTTGATTTAAACCTACAGGATATGGCTCAGGCTACGGTTTCAAGTGAAGTTGATAATCTAACCGGATATCATGTCTCAAACGGAGCGGCGATGATAACCAATCCTTCTACGGGAGAGATTTTGGCGATGGTCGGAAGTAAAGATTATTTCGATGAAACAATTGACGGGAACGTAAACATTGCTCTGGCTCAAAGACAGCCCGGATCTTCTATAAAACCGGTCAATTACGCCGTAGGCTTAGTTCACGGATATACCGCGGCCACTCCTTTTATCGATGAACCAATTTGTTTCCCTCAACCCGGATCAAAACCGTATTGTCCGGTAAATTATGATGGAAAATTTCACGGGATTGTGCAAATGCGCTATGCACTCGGAAACTCTTTTAACATTCCTGCAGTTAAAATGTTAAAACTCAACGGAATTCCTTCGCTTGTCCAGGCCGCATCAGCAATGGGAATAACAACCTGGACTCATCCGGAAAATTACGGTCTATCTTTAACTCTAGGAGGAGCAGAGGTAACGATGCTTGATATGACTCAGGTTTTTGGAGTTTTTGCAACCGGCGGATATAGGGTTAATCTTCAGCCAATTTTAAAAGTCACAGACAGAAACGGAAAGATTTTAGAACAATACAATCCACCCGAGAGTCCGATTTTTGGCAAAAAGGTATTGCCAACCGGAGTTGCCTTTATAATCTCTGATATTCTTGCTGATAATGGAGCAAGGGTTATGGAATTTGGAGAGAGTTCTGCTCTTAAAATTCCGGGGCAAATAGTTTCCGTTAAAACCGGCACCACCAATGATTTTAGGGATAATTGGACAATCGGCTACACTCCTTCTTATTTAGTGGCCACTTGGGTTGGAAACAATGACAATACCCCAATGAGCGGCTTGGTTTCGGGAATTACCGGCGCTGCTCCGATTTGGCATGATATTATGAGCGAGCTTTTGCAAAATAAAACTCCGGAGTCAATTCAAAGACCAAGCAATGTTATCCAAAAAGTTGTTTGCGCAAATGGTCTTGCAATTTCTGGCAGCGATAAAGACAAATGTCAAGGCAGGTTTGAATATTTTATAAAAGGATCCGAATCTATAGCTGGATTTACGCTAGCCACCGAAAAAACTTGGGTTGACAAAACAACGCAAGCTCAAGCAGCTCCGGGGCAGACCGATAACCTTGAGCTAAAAGATGAGCAGGTTATTTCCGACCCAACCGGCGCAAAATATTGCTTATCTTGTGCTCACCCGAGCCCATCTCCGACACCAACCCTCTAGCCCGGACATTAAACTGCCTCTTTTAAACCTATATTACCTATAGTATAATTCCGCTAGTCCCTAGTTTTCTATGGGATCGTACTGCCCTTTTAAAATATGAAGATAGACACGCTTTCAAATATTGTTATTTTTATTTTAAAAATTTTAGTAAGAATAGGCGACGCTGTTATATTCTTGTTTAGACTTATTATTAAAATAATCAAAGGAGCAGCTTCCTCCTTGTTCCGTCTGTTTTCTTTTTTAAACATCATGCTAAGAATAAAATTTTTAAAAACCTCAATAAGGTTTTCCGATTTGAAATATTCTTTTTCTCAAAGACTTTTGGCAAGACGTCTTAGATCAAACCAAAGAAACTTTAGAATTAGAAAAGACTATTTAAGCATCAAGAAAAAGGCTAGAAAAGCAAGAAGGTTCTTAATTACTGTTTTAACCTTGGGTATAAAACCGAAAATAAAATTTGAAAAACCAAAAAAGAGTATTCCTTTTTTCCCAAAATTAAAATATTTTTCGATTGGGCTAAGTTTTTCTTTAATCTTTGTTTTTTTACCTGTACTGTTTTTTATTTTTCTTCAGGAGTTACCGAATCCTCAGGAACTTTCGATTAAAGAAATGCCGCAGACTACTAAGCTCTATGACAGAAACGGAACGTTGCTTTACCAAATTTATGCAAACGAGAACCGCACCTTGGTTCCCCTCTCCCAGATCCCAACTAACCTAAAAAATGCAACAATAGCAATTGAAGACAAGGATTTTTACAAAAATCCGGGGTTTGATTTGGCGGCAATTTTAAGAGCCGCAATTGCTGATTTATCGGGAAAACCGCTTCAGGGAGGATCGACGATTACTCAGCAATTAATAAAATCCACTCTCTTATCGCCTGAGATTAGCATTACAAGAAAGGTTAAAGAAATAATTCTCGCTTTTTGGGCTGAACGAATTTACAGCAAAGACCAAATTCTGCAAATGTATTTTAATCAGGTTCCCTACGGCGGAACTGCATGGGGAGCAGAAGCTGCATCTGAAGTGTATTTTGGCAAAAAAGTTAAAGATTTGGATTTGGCGCAAAGCGCATTTTTAGCCGGAATGCCTAAAGCGCCAACCGATTATTCTCCTTATGGAGATTTCCCAAGTCTTTGGAAAAAAAGACAGAAAGAAGTTTTAGACAGAATGCATGAATTAGGCTACATTACCAGTGAACAAGATAGCCAGGCCATTAACGAAAATCTTTCGTTTTTACCACCTCAGGCACCGATTTACGCGCCACATTTTGTAATGTATGTTAGGGATCTCCTGATTCAAAAATACGGATTATTGATGGTGGAAAAAGGCGGATTAACCGTTAAAACATCCTTGGATTTAAAAACCCAACTAAAAGCAGAGCAAATAGTAAAAAATGAAGTTGAAAACGACTCCGCTTTTGGACTAAGTAACGGAGCTGCCTTGGTAACCGATCCTGCAAACGGCGATATTTTGGCAATGGTGGGAAGCAAGGATTACTATGATCCAAACAGCGGTAACGTCAACCTAACGACTTCACTTCGCCAGCCGGGTTCAAGTATTAAAGTTGTCACTTATGCCGCTGCTCTTTCTCACGGCTTTACTGCTACAACCATCTTAGATGACTCTCCCGTAACCTACTCATCAGGCGGAACAACTTATTCGCCTGTTAATTACGATGGTAAATTCCACGGACGGGTTCCGCTAAGAATTGCTTTTGCAAATTCATTTAACGTTCCTGCTGTAAAAACTTTAAATACGATCGGTATTCCTATTATGGTTAATTTAGGCAAGCAAATGGGAATAACAACTTGGGGAGATCCAAACGAATACGGTCTTTCAATTACTCTGGGCGCAGCAGATGTGAAGATGACGGATATGGCAACTGTTTACGGAACAATTGCAAACGAGGGTAAAAAAGTTACCGTTAATCCAATTATTAAAATTACCGATTACAACGGAAGCGTGCTTGAAGAAAAAAAAGATGACGGCGGAGAACAAGTTTTGGATCCGGGAGTTGCTTATATTATTTCCAATATTCTTGCCGATAACAATGCCAGGGCGATGGAGTTTGGACTTAACTCGGCTCTTAATATTCCAGGACAGTTTGTTTCGGTCAAAACCGGCACGTCTGATGAAAAAAGAGATAATTGGACAATCGGCTACACTCCGTCAAGACTTGTAGCTGTATGGGTGGGAAATAACGACAATTCACCGATGAACCAAATTCTTGCTTCCGGAATTACCGGAGCTGCTCCAATTTGGCACGAAATATTTAACAGCATATTAGCAGATGCGCCAAAACAAACTCCACAAATGCCAAGCGATATTATTGCAAAAAACTGCATCGGATATAATGAATTTTTTCTAAAAGGAACTGAAGGAACAGGCTCTTGCTATCCTGTTGCTACCCCAAGCGCAACTCTTTTGACGACTCATTAAATTAAAGAAGAAAGAAGCTTTTTTTGTTTAAGAAAATCACCCTTAAAAAGAAAACTGTTTGAAACAAACCGATTTGCTCCTGCTTCTTTTGCCTTTACTATTGACCAATCATCTAGTCCCCCATCAACTTCGATAATCATTTCTTTGCCCAAGGGCATATTTTGAAGTCTTTTTTTTATTTCTTTTGCTTTTATTAGATACTCTTCTTTGAATGATTGCCCGGAAAACCCGGCTTTTATTGTCATCAAAAGCAAAGCGTCTAAATCAAAAAGGTCAACTTTTAACTCATCAAGGTTTGTCGGACCGTCAATTGCCAGCCCTATTTCGCCGTAAATTTCTCCCATTGCGACAAATTCCGTTTGATCCGACATTTTTTCAATGTGCCCTAAAAAACGCTTAAAACCCGCGTCAAAAAAGGGCTTAAGATAATCAATTGGCTCCTCAACCATTAGGTGAACCTCTAAAAGGAACTCGTCTTTATATTTTGCAAAAGGAGTTGGGTCTAAAAAAGTTAAATTATTAGCAAATTTTCCGTCTATAACGTCTATATGAACTGTTTCAGTTAAAGACTTTAAAGACTTCAGTTTTTCTTCTATTTTTTCCCAGTCTTTTTCTAAAATTCCCGGTATTATTTGGCACATTCTATTTTTTTTATTTCTTCAAGTCTTCTTTTGTGTCTTTCTTCGTTTGAAAACGGGGTTTCTAAGAATGTCCTAACTAAAATAGATGCTTTGTTTTCATCTGTAAATTTTGACCCAAGCGCCAAAACATTTGCATCATTATCAATTCTTGAAAGTTCAACGTTTTCTCTTGAAAAACCAAGGACTGCCCTAACTCCTTTAATTTTATTTGCAACAATTGATTCTCCTGCTCCCGATTTTCCAAAAACTATTCCTTTTGAGCTTAAATCGCTTGCAACTTTTTTTGTTGCTTTTTCAATAAAAATTGGATAATCATCGTCTTTTTCATAAACAAACGCTCCGCAGTCTTCAACCAAATAGCCTAAATTTTTCAAAAAAAATTTTACTTTTTCCTTTAACTTAAAACCTCCGTGGTCAGAGGCTAGATATATTTTCATTTGGTTATAAAAATGTTGTAAAAATATAGATAATTTCGGGCTATTTCATTTACGGCATCCTCTCTGTTAAATTGATTTTCCTTAAGTTTTAAAAGAGCGGGCCAAAAGATTGTCCTGCCGATTGCAAAGCCGATTACCCCTTCTGTTTCTGCTCCCACTTTGATAAATTTTTCAACAGTACTTTTGTCTTCTCCTCCCCCTAAAATTACAACTCCAACCTTATTTCTACCGTTTCTTTTAACCATCGTCATCACTGCCCCGTAATCTTCTTTTTTCTCAAAACCTTCAAGTTTCCAAACATCAGGCTCAACTCCAAAATCTTGCAACTCTTCTATCAATACCTTAGTTAATCTCGAATGAAAAACGTAATCTTCTTTATTAAGTAGTGGTTCAAGTAAAAATTTAAACCCGCCTTTCTGACAAAAGTCACTTAGGTTTTTCAATTTTTCTTTTTGTCGGGTTTTGAAATCATCACTATCTTTACTGCCATAATGAATTAAAGCCTTTGCAAACGTCGGCTTAAGTGACAAAAGATGATTTTCAAAATCAGAATATTCAAAGTTTAATTCGTTTTCTCCGCTTTTTTCAACAGCTAAAAGAGTCGTAAATCCTTCATATTTTGCATCTGCTAAAATCTCCCCACCGTATTCTTCATCAACTAAAATTGCCGCGTATTCCTTTGGAACTCCTAAGTCCAAGGCTTTTTTAAAGCCTTCGTAAATTATTCTTTTTTGCTCTTTAATAAATTCTATCTCTTGACCCGAAAGCACATCTTTGTCCCCAATTAAACCTTTTATAAAAGAAGTTCTATGATCAAACGGAAGAATGTAAAGCTGCTTGTCGTAACCTATCATAATTTTTCCTTAATCTCGTTTATTGTCAAAAGCCCTGCCTGCGCTCCTATTTTAGCAACTACCGATGCTGAATTTAAAGCTCCCCAGCCCATTGCCTGTTTTGCGCTTTTGCCGAATAATATTGCAGATAAAAAACCGCTTGCAAAAGCATCTCCGGCGCCTGTTCTTTCCAAAGCCTTTTTTTCATTATAAGCTTTCTGAAAGAAAAACCCATCGTTTTTGTCAAAAAGAAAAGCTCCTTTTAAACCATCTGTTATTACGCTTGTTTTTGGGCCCAATTTATCTAATAAATTTAATAATTTTTCGATATCGTCTGTTTTTGTCCCGGTTATTGTTTTTGCTTCCTCCTTGTTTACAAAAAGTATGTCTGTTTCTTTTAAAACATCTCTTATACTTTCTATCCCTTTATCCAGCTGAGATGTCCCGGGATTAAAGGCAATTTTGGCGCCTACGGTTTTTGCAAAAATAAGCGTTCTTTTATAAGCTTCTTGCCATTTATTTCCTAAAGAGGTTAGATAAATCCATTTTGCAAAAATTCCTTCAAAATTAAAATCGTGGTCTTTTTCTACATCTTCACAAAAGATTGTTCTCTCCCCTTTGTAATTTATAATTACCGAAAGCGGACTGGGAGTATTAGGAATAAGTTTTAAAAGAATTTCCGAAACTCCTTCTTTTTTTAATCCGTTAACGATTTTTTGCGTAAACTCATCGGAGCCGATTTCAGCCGTAATTGCCGACTTAAAACCCATTCTTGATAGCCCAACCGACACATTTGCTGCGTTTCCGCCTATAAAAAAATCAAGTTTATCTACAATTGCTTTGTCCCCCTGCTTTACGCAGATTTCTCCTGTTTCTTTATTTATTCTGAAGTGTTTATTGCTACTTCTGATGGTTAAAAAAGTATCTATCGTTGCGTTTCCAATAGCTACCAAATCGAAATTACCAACCATAGACTTATACTACCTTAAACCACAGCTTTGGGCAATATTATTTGCCGATGATTACGAGGGCGTCCGCGGAGATTGTTGCTGATAAATCACTTGAGGTTGAAGTAATCGTATATTTACCTGAAAGATCGGATTTTAAAAGATCCAAATAATCGCTACTTCCTGTTTTTACCTGAATTGTGACTCCAGAGTAATCAAAATTATCGGCATTTCCGGTTGAAGAAATTGTGTATCCTAAGTTCTTTAGAACATTAGCAATGTCTCCGGCAGCACCCGCTACTCCGCTACCATTTTCAACCAAAACCGAAAGCTTAGCCCTATTTAAACCCGTAGCTTTGTCAACAGGATTATTTGTTGGCTTTACGCTTGGAGTAGGGGATGTTTCACCCGAAGGCGTTGGTGTCTCGGTCGGAGTTATTTTTACGGTTGGTGTTGGCGTAATTTTTTGAGCTTGTTTTTTTGATGACCCTAAAAACCGGGAACCTAAAACAAATAATAAGACTAAAACGATGACGGCAATAATTAGATATATAAATCTTTTCGTAGATCTTTTAGAAGGAACCGTGTAGGCAGGAGCTGCGTCTTGAAAAGCTGCTTCCTCCATATCAATGGCAGTATAGCACAAAAAATGCTTTTTTCAAGATCCAAAATACGCTTAATTTGTTATAATGAGTAGGCTATGAAAAAACTCCTGTTTTTGATCTCTCTTTTTACTGTTTTTTGTTTAGGAATAATTATAATCCATCCCTCCCAAGCACAACAGGATTGCCTTTCTCGGGCACAAAGCCTGTGTCCTCCTCCCGGATCTAATCAAGGAGCAAGTTCCGAATGCACCGATGCAATCAAAATTTGCTCAGATCAAACCAGTCAGGCTCTTCAGGATTCCATAAAAGCTACCGCTCCCCTGCAATCTAAGCTAGATGCGCTGACATCGCAAATAGAAGGAATAAAAGATACCGTTGCAAATATTGAGGCTAATTTGGCAAATGAAGAAAAAAATATTAACCAAGGATACGAAAATCTTTCAAAGCAACAGGAAATTTTAAACGCAACCATTAGGAATTACTATATGGAATCCTACTATGATTCTCCTTTAACAATTTTTCTTTCATCCAATACGGCTTCGCAGTTTACTAATATTTTGGGCTATCAAAGGGCAAACGCCGACAGAGATAAAGCGTTTATCGTAAATATTACACTGACAATTCAGGATTTGGAAAATAAAAAGAAAGAGCTTAATAACCAGGAAGCAAGTTTAACGGCGATAAAAGCAGATCTTGATAGCCAGTCGGCTCAGCTTGACAAACTTGTTTCAGGGGCAAAAGCATACCAAAATACCCTTTCAAACCAACTTGCCTCCCTTAATTCCATCCAGCAATCAATTTTGTCGCAAAGACTAGGAGCCCTTAATATCCCACTTTATGCAAGCGCGCTTGGCGGATGCTCAAGCGATATTAATCCTTTTAAAAGTCCCGGGTTTAGTCCTGCTTTTGGATTTTTTACCTATGGCGTTCCAAACAGAGTCGGGCTAAACCAATACGGTGCTTTTGGAAGAGCAAGGGCCGGGCAAGGATACGAGCAGATTCTTAGAGCCTACTACAATTTTGATTCATTTGACACAAGGAACACGACCATAAATGTAGATGGATACGGAAGCTATTCTCTGGAAGATTATGTAAAAAGAATTTATGAGGTTCCCAATTCGTGGGGGGACCAGGGCGGAATGGAGGCATTAAAAGCCCAGGCAATTGCGGCAAGATCCTATGCCTTAGCCTATACAAACAACGGAGCAAATTCTATTTGCACAACTCAGCAATGCCAGGTGTTTCAACCGGATCCAAAAGGAGGAAATTGGGAACAGGCGGTTAATGCCACCGCAGGACAAGTAATGGTGCAGGGCGGACAGCCGATTAAGGCCTGGTTTTCCTCAACGCACGGAGGGTATATTCATTCCTCGGGAGACGTCGGTTGGAATTCAACTTCCTGGACTAAAAATGCGGTTGATTCGTCTTCGTCAATCGGCAGCTTCTCGGATTTACAATCAAATGCTTACGATAAAGACTCTCCTTGGTTTTATTGCGACTGGGGATCAAGAAGCTCCTATAATGGCACTGCCTGGCTAACGTCTTCCGAGCTTGCAGACATAGTTAATGTAATTCTTCTTGCCCAAAAAGATTCAAGTACCGTAAATCATTTGTATCAAACCGACAAATCTAATCCTGCAGGAACCGATACCTGGAGCGCTGATAAGGTAAGAGAACAGCTTGGCTCACAAGCTTATAACAATATAAGCAGTGTTTCCGTCTCCGTAGACTTTAACTTAGGAAAAACAAGCACGGTAAATGTTTCAGGCGACGGAAAGAGCAATAGCTTTTCCGGTTCGGACTTTAAAAACTATTTTGATTTGCGTGCTCCCTCAAACATACAGATTGTCGGACCGTTGTATAATGTCGAACAGAGGTAGTAAAAATGACAGACATATTTGTTGCGCCTAAAAAGGTTAAAGATAAGGAAGAAAACCTGCCAAAAAAAACTGCCCCTAAATTTTCCGGTGAACATGACCGCATAGAAACCTATGGTTCAAGAGACAGTAAAATAGGTTTTTTTTCTTCCTTTCATCTTTATCCCAGAGGCATTTCCTTTAAGGACCAGGAAGAAAACGAGGAAATAATTCTTTTTTTAAGAAGACATTTCATTACAAACATCTCTTGGATTTGCATTGCTTTTATAATCGCCGTTATCCCAACTGTTCTTTTCTTTTACCGAAATTTCTTTCCAATCCCGCCACTTCCCGCAATTTTTAATCTATTCGCTTTTCTTTTTTATTTTATTGTAATCGGAGCGTATATTTACACCAATTTTATTTCCTGGTATTTTAATGTTTCCTTAGTAACCCCCATAAGAATAATCGACATTGAATTTACCGATCTTATTTATCACGATATGGCCGTAACAAAATTAAACCTGATTGAAGACATAACCTATGCTCAGGCAGGCACTCTTAGATCGTTTTTTGATTACGGAGATTTTTACGTCCAGACTGCCGGTTCAAAAGAACGGTTTAGTTTTTTGGCAATCCCCCAGCCAGAACATGTTTTAGATATTGTTGAAAACTTAATGGGAGGAGACAGACATGTACGCTAATTATTTGCAATTATTAATTAACCCGCTTTTTATTTTAAAAATTATTTTACTTATTATGATGGCTGTATTTATAATATTTATGCTGCTTATCTTAAACCAGGTAAGAGCATTATCAAGAACAGTTAAACAACCGACATCTGCAATTGTTTCAGCTATCGGACTTATCCTTCTTTTAGCAGCCGCTTCGCTTTTTTTGACAGCTCTTGTTATACTATAAATATTAAATGGCCGAAAAGAATATTGTTTTTGCAAATATAGTTTCTACTCCCACGCTAAATTCCTGGGCGCAAGCTTATAATGCGGGAAAGCTTTTTGCTGTTTTATCCTTAAAAAAAGAGCCGGAGGAAGCTAGGACTGAAGAAGAAGGCTTAAATGCAATCGGTAAAAAGATTTTAAACAGTCTTGAGCAGGAATTTTTTACCCTGGAGACCAAAGACTTAAGATCAATTAAAGGGGCTATTGAAATCACCATTCAAAAAATTCCGCAGGATGTTGAAAGCTCATTTGTAATTGGCTCAATTGTTAGCAATGTTCTTTATCTTTTTGTTTTAAATAAAGGCCGTGTAAACATAAAAAGAGAAGAAAAAATCGGATCGATAATCGATGGCGATAAAGACTCGGAAAAACTAAAAGCGTCATCAGGCTATTTAAAAAACGGGGACATTATTGTTATCCAAACCGAGCAGTTTGCAAGTCTTGTCTCGGAATCTACCCTTTCCTCGGCCTTAGACCATCAGTCTCCAAGTGAAATCTCCGAAATTCTTGCGCCCTTAATTCACGGAACCGAAGAGGGAGGCGCAGCTGCCGTAATTATTGAATACAAAGAAGACAAAGAGTCTTTGGAAGCAGAGGAAGAAACAGTAATAGCACCTGAAAAAGAAAACGTAGAAGAAGAATTGCCGGTTTATGAAGAAGAAAGCGGTTCTTCTTTTTTTAAAAACTTTAAGGAAAAGATTAAACTTCCAAGGCTTAAAATAAATCATTCAAAAAAGATCTATTTAACAATTGCCGTTGTAATTTTTTTAATTCTTGTTTCAACTATTTTTCTTGCGGTTAAAAAGCAGGAGGACGCAAAAACAAAGGCTATTTTTGATCAGTATTATCCTGAAGCTTCCAAAAAATATCAGGACGGTCAGGCTTTAGTTGACCTTAATCAAAATCTTGCCAGAGATAATTTTCAGGCCGCGCAAAATTTATTAAAACAAGGGGAAACAAAGCTTCCAAAAAATTCAAGTGAGGAAAAACAAGTTGAAACACTTTTACAAAAAGTGAATAAAAATCTGCAATTTCCGAAACAAACCGCTGCCAGTTTGGATAGAACTAAAATCATGATTAGCGTTGAAAACGGCAGTGGCTTAGAGGGCGCAGCGAGCAAAGTGGCTGACTTTTTGAAGAGCAGAGGATATAAAATTTCTTCAACCGGCAACGCAGATAATTACAACTATACTGACATCACTATTCAAACAAAAAGCTCAACCATTACCTACGCAGATTTGCTTAAGAAAGACTTGTCCCAAAATTATAAAGTTTCCAATACAACTTCTGGCCTTCCAGCCTCCTCCACGGAAGACGCACTTATTATAGTCGGCAAATAAAATCTACCAAATAGATCTTAAATAAGTTTAATTTACTTTTTTCCCTCTTTGCCGTATTATTGCGGTATGAAGATTTTCAACAAAAGAGCTACTTTTGATTATGATATCCAAAACACCTTTGAAGCCGGCATTAATTTATTAGGACCGGAGGTAAAAGCTGTTCGCCTAGGACAGGTTGATTTATCAGGCAGCCATGTTAGAATCGTCGGAAACGAAGCTTATTTAATTAATGCCAAAATTTATCCTTACCGCTATGCGCAAATCGAAAATTACGATGAAAAAAGAAGCCGAAAACTGCTTTTGCATAAAAAGGAAATTGTTTCCTTAAAATCAAAACTTGAAGGCAGTAACTTAACTGTTATTCCTCTTTCTTTATATACCATCCGGGGTTTGATAAAAATGGAGTTAGCCTTAGCAAAAGGCAAAAAAGAATACCAGAAAAAGGAAAGTATTAAAAAGCGCGATATTCAACGCGACGTAGAGCGGGAACTTGAGGCTAAAAGTGAATAAGTTACGAAACATATTAGACATTTCGTAACTATGGATCATTACGCAAAGGCATACCCAATCTTTAGTAGAATACGAGGACTTGAGGAGGTGAAAA